>ERZ1034984.112-NODE-112-length-89056-cov-18.979337_pt1 | contig 89056 bp, 72 predicted proteins | sample MGYA00520589_ERZ1034984 | MGnify/ENA primary metagenome ERZ1034984 (study PRJEB33766, sample SAMN09781790) | gut metagenome | biome: gut microbiome | host: Homo sapiens | place: Madagascar | study: EMG produced TPA metagenomics assembly of the PRJNA485056 data... | reverse complement strand
GCTCGGGGCTCGGGGCTCGGAAAAGCGTCTCGCACGCAGCATAAATTGCAAGGCCCCTTCTTACGCAAGGGTCAGACAAAACAACAGGGCTAGGCAAACCAAGGATGAGGGGGATGCGATGCCGAGTATGAAAACCTATATCGACCTGCTGGAACGCTTGCAAAGCGTCAACGTGCGCAACGCCTATTTCGACTGCCGTGGGCGTCTCAGGCAGCGGGCTTCTTGTGCTGGAAGCGCTTTATAAGGTGCTGTCCACCGTTTTGCTGCTGCTCTGGCTTGAGCAATCCGGCAAGTTCCCCGTTCATAACATGCTGCTGATCATGGGCGCCGGCTGCTGCATGCTGGCCATCCTTGAACTGTTTTTCCTCGAGATGAGCGCAGCGTTCTCCCTCGCGTTCTTCGCGCTTTCCCCCGCACTCAGCACCGGTGCGCTGTTGCTGTTTCTAAAACGCGAAAAATCTGACGACCAGGGGCAGCCCGCTTTTGCTCCCGCCATTTCTAGCTCAGCCGCCTCGCGCGGGAAACCCGCTTGCGCCATAGCGGTGCTTAGCCTCGGCGTGTTCGTATTCTCTATCGTCGGCAGTTTGATTCAGGCCTACATGATGCACACCGAATCTCTGGCAATCAGTTCCCTGGTGTTCGGCCTGTCGGATGTTGCGGGACTGCTGCTGGCATCTGCGGTGCTCATGTGCCTTGCCGCCTTCGCGCGCGGCAAAACGCCGCTTGTCTACGTGCTGCTTATCATGCCCACGCTACTGGCCATGGCCTACGTCATGTCCATCGTTATGCCAACAAGCTGGGCAAATCCATCATTTGCCCAGCTCATCGTCGTGCGACGCCTGGCATTCGTCTTCTGGCTTATCGCTGCGGTGGCATGCCCCGGCCAATTCGCTGTTGCCGCAACCAGCATGCTGGCAGCATATCGCTTAGCGCAAGCCATCGGTTTCACCATGCTTGGCGGAGGCGTAATCGACTTCAAGTCCGACTTCTGCACGCTGCTTATCGTCGGCGAGCTGACGGCGCTCATCATCATCTGCCTGCTCATTTCACTCACCTGCCTTAGGCAAGCCAAGCTGCCTGCACGCGCCGCAGACACGAGCGCAAAAACCGACTTTCCAGCCGACGAGACCGACGACGTACTTTTGCGTTCAAAGGAGCTGCAACGCGAACTACTCGGGGAAATTGCCACGAAATACAACCTGTCGAACCGCGAGACAGAGGTTCTCGAGCTGCTAGCAGAAGGCTGGCGCGCGGCGGCCATTGCCGAAAAGCTGGTAATTGCACAGTCCACGGCGAAGAACCACATGAACAGGATTTACGGCAAGCTCGGCGTCCACACGCAAGACGAGCTCATGCGCCTCATCGAAGCCGAACGCGAAAGCCACTAGCCAGCAACAACGCAGAGCCCCGCCCCCCCCCTCCCGATAACCGCAAAGCCAGCTGAGCCCTTTACCGCCACCAAATCCGTACCTAGCTCAGCAGCAAACTGATTTGCGTTGCACAAACTCGCTCGAGTTTGGGACTTAACTCACGAGACTCAGATGTAGCCATTAATTGACCCGCGTTTCCCCAGTTCAGGAATTCGCCTATGCGCATTTGGTTCAGCAGGTAGCCAACAAGTCCCAAACTCGAGCGAGTTTGCGCACCATTGGGTTGCAGAAAGTGCCCCACCGCCCGCGAAGCCCTATACGCCTACGGGCGCGGTGGACAGCTCGTCGATGCGCAGGTCGCCAGCGGCTTTCACCAGCGCGCTGACACCTCCGCCCACCGTGGCCGTTGCCAGCTTCGACAGATATTCCAGTGGCAGCTCGGAATCGAGCACCACCCACTGGCTGAACAGGCCCAAGATGCCCGAGCTGAAATACGCCACGAGCACCAGTGCAACATTCCCTGGGCCATCCTGCTTGACCCCACCAACGCGTGCAACCTGCATTGCACCGGCTGCTGGGCCACCGAGTACGGCCACAAGCTCAACCTCGACTACGAGGAAATCGACGACATCATCAACCAGGGCGTGGCGCTGGGCCTCCACATCTACATCTACACCGGCGGCGAGCCGCTCGTGCGCAAGCACGACCTTATCCGCCTGTGCGAGGCGCACCCCGATTGCTCGTTTTTGCGTTTCACGAACGCCACGCTCATCGACGAGGACTTCCGCCAGGACCTGTTGCGCGTCAGCAACTTCGTGGCGGCCATCAGCGCCGAAGGCTCGCGTGAGGCAACGGACGCGCGGCGCGGCGAGGGCACGTACGACAAGGTAGCCGCCGCCATGGAGCTGCTGCGCTCCCACGACCTGCCGTTCGGCGTTTCCACGTGCGTGACCAGCGCAAACGCCGAAAGCGTATGCAGCGAGGAGTTCGTCGACTGGATGATCGAGCAAGGAGCGCTGTTCTGCTGGATGTTCACGTACATGCCCGTTGGCACCGGCGCGCACTGCACTGACCTGCAGGAACAGGAAAGCGCCGAGCATCTGTGCGGCAAGTGCCGCACCTTCGCCGACGAGTGGGCGCCGGTGGCCGAGCGCATGTGGAACAACCCCGCCGACCCGCGCCACCCCTACCGCGCCGACATCACCGCGAACATGGCCGACACCGACAAAGAGAAGTTCACCGCCCAAGGCCGCACGTTCGAGAAGATGGCGGAATAGAACGCGCCCGCCACACGCCCGCCATGCCCTCGCCGTCGACGCCAATGGCGAGGGCAACGCAAAACCAGCGGGGGCACGCCAGCTCGCCAGCAGCCGAGAAAACGAAATCCTTTCATTTTCTCGGCTATTTCTCAACATCCTAAAATCGATTTTCGTTTCGTCGAATTCAGCGTGAAATGTAAATGGCATTTCAGTTCCCAAGCGAATATGCCGGAAAAACCCAGCCCTCTTTACCAAGTGTAGGTTGCCGGGAGCTGTGCTTGGCCGCACAATGCTCTTTGTCAACAAGCAGTGAGACAAGCTGCCACGCAAAACTTCCGTTAGTTTGTGTTTTAACGCAAACCGGCCAAGCATCAAACAAACCTGGACCTTCATTTTCCCAGGTCAAACGTTTGCACTGCATTTAGCTACCCAAAGCAATCCCAGCATCATTTCACTCCCAAAAGTCAAATGAAATTAAAGTTTTGGGAGTGAAACGATGGGTGTTTTGCACACGTGCCATTCGTAGTGAGACTGCCGCTGTGGGCACCCCGCACCTGCCGCCAAATCCCATGGCGTTGCTGTGAAATCCCCGGCACGTTAACGCAGCCGGCCAACGCCCGCCGTATGCTCGCATGCCATGGAAACGTTATCGGCAATGCAAGGGTTTATCGTCATCGGGATCATCATCGGCATCGGCTACCTTGCCGCGCGCGCAAACGTCGGCGGCCCCACCGCGCAGATGGTGTTGCAGCGCTTCGCTTTCTTCGTTGCCACGCCGTGCCTGATGTTCACGCTTATCTCGAAGGAAAACCTGGCCGACGTGTTCACGTCTTCCATGGCCGTCGCGTTCGGCAGCGCGGTGATAACCGGCGCCGCGTTCATGCTGCTTGCTCGCTTCATATTCCGGCTTGACCTGGCCGATTCCACCGTGGGCACACTGGTTTCCATGTACATGAACGCCAACAACATCGGCCTGCCGGTGGCTACGTACATCCTGGGCGACCCGACCGCCGTCACGCCTATCGTGCTGATGCAGCAGGTCATCTTCACACCGATGGCGCTCACGGCGCTTGACTTTTCCACCACTGGGAAATCCAGCTTCGCCGCCACGGCGAAACAGCTTGCTCACCAGCCGATTCTTATCGGGGTGCTTTGCGGCATAATCGTGTCGGCCGCAAGCGCTGGCACCGGGGTGTTTCTGGTGCCGCAATTTCTGTACGACCCGCTGAACATCGTCGGCCAAGCAGCCGTGCCCCTGATCCTGTGCGCGTTCGGCATGTCGCTGCGCGGAGCTCGCCCACTTGTCAACCGCGAAGGTCGCCAGGCCACCATCACGGCAGCCGCGCTGAAGAACGCGTTCATGCCGGCGGTGGCGTTTGCCCTGGCCAGCGCCCTGGGATTCACCGGCCACAACCTGTACGCGTGCGTCGTGCTGGCCGCGCTGCCCTCCGCGCAAAACGTCTTCAACTACGCCGCGCGCTACAACGCCGGCACCACGTTCGCCCGCGACGGCGTACTGCTATCCACCATCTGCTCGCCAGTGTGCATCCTCGCGATCACCCTGTTGCTGAGCTAGGAAAGGCAAAGCGGCGACCGGCACCAGCGAAACCGCACGATCCCGACCTCTTCTAACGTTGGCACGCTCAACACCGCCCACACCCAAACTCGCTCGAGTTTGGGACTTGTTAGGCCGCCAACACGCACCCCCTCTATGCACACCAATCTGACCCGGGAAAACATGCGGCCGCCATCCGCAAGGAGCCACACCACCAACGTTAAGTCCCAAACTCGAGCGAGTTTGCGCAACGAGGAACGACCCCGTTGCTGCACGATACCAGAACCGCCCGCCACCTCTGTCACACCAAAAAATCGCTCATGTATGTGATTTAACTCGGTTAGGTGAAGTACAAGCTCCAGTCCTATTTACAGAACCCCAGGTCAAAAGGTTGCGTGTCAAACGGCTACTCAACTGATCGCCAACAAATCACATACATGAGCGACTTTTCGCAGCAAGCGCGCGTTTCGCCTGTTTGCTTGTCGAACAATCCGGTGGACGCTCGATGCGTTACGAACTTGTCAACGTTCGTCCAGACCAAACGCCTGCCGCTCGCCGCAGGACGCAAAACGGCCCCTTCCGCTTGGAGACATCCTGTTTGCAAGGGGGTTAGGGGAAGGAAGTCTCCAAGCGGAAGGGGGCGCCATAGGTGGTGGGCCGGAAGATGCGAAGGAACCCGGCGAGCCAGGCCTGGTTTTCAAGAAACCGGCGCGCCGCCGGAATCGCGAAACGGCCGATCAGCCGCCTGTTTCCGGCCAACCTAACAAGAGGACAGGGCGGTTTCAAGCGGTCATCGCAACATCGATCGATAGGAGATGGCCTACAATGGGATATGACAGCAAAACCAGGTACGAGGCGATAACGGCCGTCAGGGACAGATGTTCCCTCCGCCGGGCCGCCGCAAGGACAGGCGTCAGTGAGCAACGGGAATTGCCCGCCAGCCGCCGGTTTCCGTAGGGCGGAGCGAAAGCTCCGCCCCTTCTAGGCAGCGCCCGAAGAGCGCGCCACCATCTTCCAGGGAGCGTGGACGACTTAATATGGTGTCGCGCTTCGCGCTCTCTTGTTGGGACCGAGCTCTCGCTCGGCCCCACGAGGAGCGAATAGCAGGAGCCGGGCAGCAAAATCCAATCGTCTGCGAGTGGGACAAAGGGACTGTCCCTTTGTCCCACCCCCCGCTCCCTTTTGCGGGCCGGGCGTCGCCATCGGGGATTCCGAAGAGTCAGCGAGGGTGCCCCAGGTTGCCCTGTCGAACACGCCGGCGGCGTGTTCGATTCCTGCCTTCGCGCCCGAGCGGGCGCGCCCGGCTCAGCTGGGCTCGGCATTGGCCTTTCGGCCATGCCCGCGAAGCTGAAGGGCAAGATGGGGCGCATCGGGCGGCCGCAACGTCAGCCCCGTTCGCCGGCCGGCAGGCCAGCGGAACTCAGTAGAACATGAACACGCTCAGGCCCATGTTGTAGAAGGCCACGCGCAGGCAGATGGCGCCGGCGACACCTGCCACCACGGCCACGGCGCCGAACGTCTTCCAAACCGCCGCATCGCCCTTCTTGCGGGCAAGCACGCAGCACACCAGCGGCACCAGCGCGCCCACAACCACGGCGCCCAGCCACAGAAGCGGCGCCTGCCCGGCCGCCGTCGCAGCCGCATTCGCCATCTCCTTCGTGGGCACAGTGGGGTCGAAATAGTACCCCACCTGCGTAAACGCGCCGCCGCCCATCTGGATAACGGCCGCATACGCCACCGTGCACGCGGCGCCCACGGCAGAACCCACCACAGCCGGCAGGCCGCACACGTCAACCGCGTCGCCCTTCGCGGCCAGCACCACGGCGCACGTGGCGGGCCCCAAAATGCACGCGGCGCCCACGATCGACAGCACCTCAAGCACGCTATTCCACACCGGGCGCGCCGCCATCATGTACGAATGCGCGCACACCGCGGCCAGCACCACCGAAATCGCGATGGCAACCCACGCCATCCACTTCGGCACGGTGCCGCCGTCGGCCGACTTGCGCGCCATGGCGAAAAACGCCACGGCCACCACCACGAACACGACGATCGCGATCAGCTCCTGCGTAATGCCGCTGGTCAAGTGCCCGAAACCATTGAAGATGCGCTCCCAATGCTGCAGGTGGAAGAACACTGCCACGCCGGACGCCGCCAGAAGCACGCAGCTCAAAACCGTCAGCAGCTGCTGCGACTTCTTGCCCGCGCCCGCAAGCGCCAGCACGCCCTGGCAGCCGAACACGCCGGCCGACCAGGCCACCAGCGTGGTGAACAAAATCAAAGGCCATTGCAATTCCATGCTACTCACCTTCCTTCACAGGCACCGCGGCGCGGGCGGCCGGCCCGCACCCGGCCGTGCAGGCGGCAACTGCCGCGTCGCCCGCGCAAGCCTTGGTGCCACTTTCCAGGCGCGCGCCCGCCCCCGCCGCACGGGAAAGCGGAACAATCACGCCAGCCACCGTCATTCCTCTCCCTGCCACTGCTCGTTGCGCAGGATGTACACGAACCCGGGGTCGTTGCCCACGTTCGGCAGGTGATACACCTCGGAGTCCTTGTACGGCTTCACCGGGTAGTCGCACCCCTCGCCCGTCACATCGCCCAGGCGGATGCGCGACTTGACCTGCGCGTCGTAGGACTTGTCGCCCTCAAGCGGCGCACCGGGCGCCTCGAAGCTCTCGATGCCCTTCTCCAGGTCGCCGAAGAAGCGCGCGCGCCCGCCGCACTGGCTGACGCACTGCGGCAGCTCGCCTTGGGCCACCTTCTGCTCGCACAGCGTGCACTTCTCCACCACGCGCTCTTCCTCGTTCAGATAGCGAACGCCATAAGGACAGGCCATCGCGCAGAACTGGCAGCCGATGCACTTCGACTTGTCGATCTGCACGGTGCCGTCGGCAAGCACGTGGCTGGCCTCGGTGGGGCACACCTGCACGCACGCGGGGTTCTTGCAGTGCTGGCACTGCACCGTCAGGAAGTACGTGTACACGTCGGGCCACTGGCCGCCTTCCTGACGCGGGTTCGGGCCGATGCGCAGCACCTTGTTCCAGTAGCTGCCGATGGGCACGTTGTTCACAACCTTGCAGCTGATGGAGCAGGCAAGGCAACCGACGCACTTGTTGAGGTCGGTCAGAATCGCGTAATGCGTCATGGTTTACTCCTCCCCCCTCGGGCTGTCGTAGTCGGGCAGCCAATCTTTCAGGCGCGGGTCGTCGCACGTGTGGATGATGGGCGTGCCGTCGTCGCCGCACGGCACGGGATTGCCGAACGGGGAATTCTCCGCCGTGGCCTTGTACACGCGCACCGGGTAGGCGCGCAGGTTCGACGAGCCGCAGATGCGGTCCTGCGCATGGCGGTCAATCAGGCAGTTCACGCCGGAAAGCTTGAAGCCGTGATCGGCCTGTTCAAGCTCGGGGTACCACCACTGGTGCTCCGCGTTCACCACGCCGGGCTCGATGCCGTAGTACAGGTCCACGACTTCGCGGATCTTGTGCGTGAACGCCTCGGTGTACGGCGTCGCCTCGTACGCCGACTCGATCCACACCCAGTCGCCCTGCTCAAGCCCCAGGCGCTGCGCGTCGACGGGGTTCATCTCCAGGCGCGGCACGGGCCACTGCTCGCGGCACCACGGCAGCTGCCGGTGCTCGCTGTGGAAGTACGTGCCCTGGCGACGGCCCGTCGTCAGCAAAAACGCGTTGTCGTCGGTGTAGGAATCGGGTTCCTCGACGGGGCTGTGCGGCGCCTCCTTGAACAGCGGGAACACTTCCTTGTCGGAGAACTTTTCCTCCGAGTAGGCCATGTTCGGCGTCACGCCGCCGTTGTTCACGCCGTTGACCAGCCACGATTCAAGCACCGTCGACCAAATCTCCTGCTTGTGCGTCGTGGTGTTCCAGCCCTGGCGCTGCTTGGGCGTGGGCGGAAAACCGCCGGAAATGTGCCCGTTGCCAATCTGGTAGCGGCGGTAGATGCCCCAGTCCTCGCGCTTTTCCACCTTCGAGTCGAACCAGCCGTTCTTCTGGAACTCTTCCTTGAAATCGGCCCATTTCGGAATGCGGAAACCGGCAAGCGCAACCTCGTTGCACGCGTCCACGGACGCGTCGCCTTCCAGCCACTTCGCGCCGTGCTTCTCCTCGTCGAAGTACGGAATGCCGGCGGCCTTGTACAGCCCCACCACGATTTCCAGGTCGTTTTTCGCCTCGCCGGGCGGGTCGATGGCCTTCACCGTGGCGCCGAACGCACCCGAAGAGCCCTGCGATTTGCGGATGCAGTCGAGCTCCATCCAGTGCGCCGCCGGCATGACGATGTCGGCCACCATGTCCACCGTCGGCGTGTGCCACAGGTCGATGGAGCACCAGAAGTCCAGCTTGCACAGCTGCTCGGAGTTGTAGATGGAGTTGCCCTGGTTCATGAAGTCGCCCGTCTGGCCGATGCCGACGGTGACCGGGTACGGGTCGCCGGTGTTGATGGCGTCGTAAATCGACGTGCAGTCCGCCCAGCCTGGGCCGCAGTCGCTGCCGATCATCGGGAAGCGCTCGGAGCCCAGAATCTTGCTGGAGTCGTACTTCGGGATCTCCTTCGAGTCGCCGATGCACATGGCCAGGTCGAAGTACGGCCAGCCCGGCGTGGAGCCGCGCATGCCGCCGGGCACGTCCATGTTGCCCGTGATGCCCGCCACCAGGTCGCAGGCGCGCTGGTTCTGCACGGAGTTGCACGCGTGCTCGGGCGCCAGCATGTACTGGATGCCGCCGTTGCCGTAGCCGGTGGACGGGTCGACGCGCGTGGCGTAGGCGATGGCCGCCTTCTTCAGCACGTCGGCGTCCACGCCCGTGATCTTCGACGCCTTCTCAGGCGTGTAGTCCTGCAGAAAGTCGATGTAGTGCTCCCACACGGTGCGCACATGCACCTTCGTGCCGTCCTTCAGCGTCACCTCGCGTCCGCCCGACTCCGTGAACAGTGCCGGGTACAACCCATCGGGGAACGGCGTGTAGTCAAGTACGAAACCTTGCGTTTGCCCCGTGGCGTCCAAGCCGGGCTGCTTCGCCTCGCGGCCCTCGGTGGCCGGCTGCCAGTCTTCGCCTTCCCACCCGGGGTTGTCGGCCGTGGTGTCGTAGTACGAAAGCTCGCCGGACAGCTCGTTGAGCACCATGAAGCGGCCCGAAGACCCGCCTTCTTTGATGTCGGATTCCTTCAGCAGGCGCGTCTTGATCTTCTTCGACTGCTGCGTCGAGGCGCACTCGGTGGGCTCGAACGACGCCTCTTCCACCACCAGCATGGGCGCGTTCATCCATTTGCGCACGTACATGTCGTCGATGAGGTCGTTTTCGATGATGACCTGGGCCCAGCAGTTCGCCACGGCGCCGTCGGTGCCGGGACGCAGGTTCACCCAGATGTCGGCTTCCTTGCCCAGGTTCGTCTGGCGCGGGTCCACGATGATGTGCGTATCGGCGCGCGTGGCCACGTCCACGGTGGTGCGGCAGCTGTCGTCGTAGTTCGAAAGCTCCGACGCGCCGCCCCACTGCACGAACACGTGCGGGCGGCCGACCACTTCCATCCAGCTGTACGCGTTCGACGCGTCAAGGCTGGTGGCGTAGAAGCGCGGGCCCTTGCAAATCTCGTTGGCCTGGATGCCGTTGGGGCTGCCGAAGCACGACTTCAGGCTGCTGTAGGGGCCCATGGCCCAGATGCGCGACGTGCCGCCCATGAAGATGCAGGTTTCCTTGCCGTATTTGTCCTGCTTCTCGCGGATGGTATCGGCCGTGGTCTTGTACGCCTCGTCCCAGGTGATGCGCTCCCACGCGGGGTCCTCGCCCTTCGCGCCCGTGCGGCGCAGCGGATAGCGCAGGCGCGTGGGATGGTAGGCCGCCTGCAGGCTGGCCTGGCCCTTCGCGCAGTGGTTGCCGGCCGACTGGAACGCGCTCTCGTCGCCTTCGGACTTGATGACGCGGCCGTCTTGCACGGTCACCCACACGCCGCATTCCATCTTGCCGCACCCGCGGCAGCACGAGCGGATGTGCTTGACCTCGCCCGCCGTCTGCGTTGCCGCCCCCTTGGTTTCGGCTAGGGCTTCTCCCCCGATTCCTGCCACGCCGAGCGCAGCGGCAGATACTGCCGCCATCTTCGTGAACGTCCGGCGCGTCATGTTGAACTTGCCCATTTCCTCCTCCTCTCGTCGGTTACGAAGATGCATTCACAATATGTACACAACAGAAGAAGAGGTATCGAGCGCAGCGCGCATTTCGCCGTTGGTGCGCATCGTGCGCTGCGCACGATGCCGGTTGACCTGGGAAAACGACTAATTATCCACAAGATAGGATAGCTTGTTGGGAAACCGTTTCCTTGCGCCGCGCGGCCTGGATGCCCCTTAACGGGTACAATCAAACGCAAGATGCGCCCGCCGAAACCAAGGGGAAACGGGGAGTCGCCGCGCTCGCGCATCGCTTTCTGCAACGCATGATCTAGGGGAGGGGCTCATGCAGCAAAACCACGTTCCAACGGCCGCCGAGCTGATTGTCGGCGCAGCCCTCGGGTGCAACACGGCATGGGCGTCCATGGCGTTCAAAAGCCTGTCGCTGTACACGGGACTTGCCCAAAGCGAGGCGATTCTCGACACCGTCTACCTGGTGTCCATCGTGTGCGTGGCGCTGACGCTTGTCGTCGCCGGCGTGTACGACCAGGCAACCGAGCGGCTGCTTTCGCGCAAGGAAAGCATGTGGGCGCTGCCCGTCCTTGTTGCCGCAAGCACGCTTGCCATGCCGGCAAGCGCCGCGCTGCCCGACGGCGCGAGCGTTGTGGGCATGGTTGCCGCCGGCGCCGTGGCCGGCGTGGCGTCGGGGCTGTTCCTCATCCGCTTCGGCATCGCGTTCAGCCGGCTTTCCACCAACTCGTGCGTCATCGGCGCGACAACGGGCACGGTGCTCGCGTCGCTGCTGTTCGCGCTGTTTTTGCTGTTCGACCGCCTTTCGGCCTGCGCCTTCGCCGCCAGCATGCCCGTGCTGGCCGGGCTGCTGCTGTCCTACGGCATGCACATGCTCGTCGACCAAGGCAAAGCCGAACCCGAAAGCGCCAGTGCACACGATGCGCAGGCGTGCGGTGGCTCTTCGCGCGGCAGCAAAAGCGAGCTTTTGCGCCTGACGGCCAAGCTAGCCGCAAGCTCGGTGCTGGTGGGGTTCTCCGCCGAGGTCGTGCGCACGCTGTACGTGCAAATGGGCGTGAAAGACCTTGGCGGCACAGCATATGCCCTGGTCGAAGGCGGAGGCGCATTTGCGGCCACCGTCATCGTCGTCGGCATCGCGCTGCTACTTGCCACGTTGAAAACGCCGCGCATGGCACGCAACATCTACCACTTCCTTATTCTGCTGCTGGTTGCCGGCGCGCTCGTGCTGCTGGTGCCCGTCGTGTACGGGCGGCGCGCCGCGCTGGTGCCGCACGCGCTGAACTCCGCGTCGTACGCGTGCTTCGGCATGCTCATGTGGACGATCCTGGCCGGCGTGTGCAACCGCTGGCCGGCGCAGCGCGTGCGCACGTTCGCCTTCGTGCGCGCAGGTTGGGCGGCCGGCCCGCTGCTGGGACTGGTGGTCGGGCGGTTCGTGCTGCACGGCGTGGGCATCAGCATCGACAGCGCCATGCCCGTGATGATGGCCAGCGTCATCGCCATCCTTGCGGCCAGCGGCTTCGCGTTCTCCGAGACCGACCTCGTGCGCGCCATGGACCTGCTGCCCCTGCAACGCAAGCAGCACTTCCGCGAGAAATGCGCCAAAGTGGCCGCCGACTACGCGCTGTCCGAGCGCGAGCACGAGGTGATGGTGCTGCTGGCAAAAGGCCGCAACCTGCCGTTCATCCAGGAAGAGCTGCTGCTCTCGAAAAGCACCGTCAGCACGCACCGCCAGCACATCTACGCCAAACTTGACATCCACTCCCAACAAGAACTCATCAACCTGGTGCAAGAAACCCAAGCATAAAGCACAACGGGTGGACCGCCCCACCCCAAGCGACCTGCCAGCACCAATTCCCCAGCACCGATGCCAGCAAACGAAGCATGATCGTCGAAGCAACTCAACCAAGCAGAAGAAGGCGCCCTGTCGGTTTTCCGACAGGGCGCCTTCGCACTCGCGCCTTCACGCGGAAACCGCCTAACAGCTATTCCGCCAGCTTTTTGGCGAGCAGCTGGTTGATGATCTTCGGGTTGCCCTGGCCGCGCATCTGCTTCATGCACTGGCCAACGAAGAAGCCGATGACCTTCGTGTTGCCGTCCTTGTAGCGAGCAACCTCGTCAGGATTGGCAGCAATTACCGCGTCGACCACAGCCTCGATAGCGCCGGTGTCGGACACCTGCTTCATGCCGCGTTCCTCAACGATAACGGACGGGTCCTTGTCCTCGTCCATGATGGCGGCAAACACCTGCTTGGCCTGTTTGGACGAGATAGCATCCTCGGCCAGCAGCTTCATAAGCTCAACCGCACGGGCCGGCGTCAACGGGCTTTCAGCCAAGTCCGCATCTTCGCTGGCATTCAGCCACGCCGTGATGTCGTTGATAACCAGGTTGGCAACGGGCTTCGCCAGCTTCGCGGCATCCTTGCCCGCTTCAGCCATGCACGCTTCGAAGAAGTCGGCCGTGACGCGATGGTCGACCAGGTGGCGAGCGTCGTATGCCGACAGACCGAACTGCTCAGCGAAGCGAGCAGCCTTCTGATCGGGCAACTCGGGCAGCTTCGCACGAACGCCCTCGATGAACTCATCGGACAAGTCGTACGGCGCCAAGTCGGGCTCGGGGAACAAGCGGTAGTCGTCAGCGGTTTCCTTCACGCGCATGACGATGGTGTGCTTCATGGTGGGATCCCAATGACGCGTTTCCTGGTAAATCTGACCACCCTCTTCAAGCACCTCGGCCTGACGGCAAATCTCATACGCCAAGCCGTCGTGCAGGTTCTTGAAGCTGTTCATGTTCTTCAGCTCGGTCTTCACGCCCAGCTTCGTGGAGCCGCGGCGACGCAGCGACACGTTGCCGTCGCAGCGCATGGAGCCTTCCTCCATGGAGCAGTCGGAAATGCCGATGGCCAGGTAAATCTGACGCAGCTTCTGCATGAACAGGCGCGCTTCCTCGGGCGTGCGCAAATCAGGCTCGGTGACCAGCTCGATAAGCGGCGTACCGGCGCGGTTGTAGTCAACCAGCGAATGCGTAGCGCCCGCGATACGGCCCTCGTCGCCGCCAACGTGAATCATCTTGCCTGCATCCTCTTCCATGTGGATGCGCGTGATGCCCACGTGCGCCGTGTAGCCCGATTCCGTAACGGTAACGTTCTCGCACGTCTCCCCCGGCTTCAAGCCGGCGATGTCGCCGCGCTCTTTCGCTGCAGGACCATCGACGTCCAAGTCAAGATGACCGCGCATGCAAAACGCCACAGGGCCCTGCGTGGTCTGGAAGTTCTTGGCCATGTCGGGGTACATGTAGTTCTTGCGATAGAACATGCTGTGCTTCTCGATGTCGCAGTTCGTAGCCAGGCCAGCAAGCACGATAGACTCGATAGCGGCCTTGTTCGGCACGGGCAACGCGCCGGGCAAGCCCAGGCACACCGGGCACGTATGCGTGTTCGGATCGGCGCCGAACTCCAACTTGCAGCCACAGAACATCTTCGTGTTCAGCGTGGTCAGCTCAGCATGGATTTCCAGACCAATAACCGCTTCCCAATCCTGCAGCACTTCCTCTAGCTTACGCATCGAAACGCACCTCCTGGCCTTCTTCCGTCCCAAGGGCCTGCGCCCCGCTTCGCGGTGCTCGGCCTTCGACAGCCCACTGGGCTGTCGAATCCTGCAGCACTTCCTCCAGCTTACGCATTATTCGCCCACCTTCCCGTCAGCGAAGTTCGGGGCCACTGGCGCCTTGCCGTACGCAGCCTCAAGTGCCATGGCGGCGCGGAACATGTTCTCGTCCTTGAATTGCGGGGCGATCAACTGCACGCCGATGGGCATGCCGCTTTGCGCGCCCAAGCCGCACGGCACGCTCATGCCGCCGTTGCCCGCGATGTTGATGGAAATGGTGAACACGTCAGACAGGTACATGGTTGCCGGATCGGCGATTTCGCCGAACCTGAACGCCGTTGCCGGGGCCGTAGGCGCCAAAATGACGTCGCACTGCCCGTAAGCATTGCGGTAATCCTGCGTGATAAGCGTGCGCACTTGCTGCGCCGGATAGTAATACTGCTCGTACACGCCAGCGGACAGCAAGTAACTGCCCAGCATGATGCGACGTTTCGCTTCTTCACCGAAGCCATGAGCACGGCTGGCCTCGTACTGGCCGCCCAGGTCTTTGTGGCCCTCTTCGCAATAGCCATAGCGCACGCTGTCGAAGCGCGCCAGGTTCGAGAACGCCTCGCACGGGCCCAGCACATAGTAGGCGCTGATGGCAGCGTCGATGTGCGGCAAGTCGACTTCCACGATGGTGGCGCCGGCAGCCTCAAGTTTCGCCGCGGCCTCGTTCACGCGCTCGCGCACCTCGGGAGAGAGCCCCTTCGCGTCCATGAAGCTGCGCACGATGCCCACGCGCATGCCCTCGATGCCCTGCTGGCATGCGGCGCGGAAATCGGCCTTCACGTCCTGCGACGTGCAGTCCAGCGGGTCGTGGCCGCACAGGGCGTCCATAGCGGCTGCAGCATCTTCGACGCTGCGCGCGAACGGTCCCACCTGGTCAAGCGAGCTGCCAAACGCAACCACGCCGTAACGGCTGACCATGCCGTACGTGGGCTTCACGCCCACGATGCCGCAGAAGCTGGCAGGCTGACGAATAGAGCCGCCCGTGTCCGAGCCCAGCGTGACGCACGCCATGCCGGCGGCAACGGCAGCCGCCGAGCCGCCCGAGCTGCCACCCGGCACGCGGCCAAGGTCCCACGGGTTGTGCGTAGGGCCGAACGCGGAAGATTCCGTGGTGGAGCCGAACGCGAACTCGTCCATGTTCAGCTTGCCAAGCGGCAGACCGCCGGCATCGATGATGCGCTGAACGCACGTGGCCGTGTACGGGGACACGTAGTTTTCCAGCATATGGGACGAGCACGTGGTGTGCGTGCCCGCCAGGTTCATGTTGTCCTTGAAGGCAACCGGCACGCCGGCCAGCGGGCCAAGCTGGTCGAACGTTCCAGCAGCAATAGCGTTATCAACGCGCTGCGCTGCCTGCATAGCGGCATCGGCCGTCAGCTCCAAAAACGCATGCACCTGCGCGTCTGCCTTGGCGATATGATCCAAGCTTGCCTGTGCAACCTCGTGCGCGCTGAACTGCTTAGACGCCAGCCCCTCGCGAATTTGGGCGATACCCATATCGGTGATAGCCATTACGCGTCGCCCCCTTCGCCCAGAATCGACGGAATCAAGAAGCTGCCGTCTTGCTGCTTCGGCGCGTTTTCAAGCGCAACCTGCTGCGTGAACGACTCCGTTTCAACGTCCTCGCGCATGACGTTAGACAGGCTTCCGATGGGGTGGAACGTAGGCTCCACGCCTTCGAGGTCAAGCTGCTTGATAGGCTGCAGCGTCTCGATGATGTTGTTCAGGTCGACCGTCATCTCCGAAAGCTCTTCGTCGGTGAGGCCGATGCGCGCGTATTCCGCGATACCGCGGACCTCGCGCTCGGTTAGATATTGGGTCATAGGTTTCTTTCCTTTCGATTCCAATGCGCGTCGCGCCCAGCAACTGCTGCAGACGGCCGAAACGGCCGATTTGCAGCAAGCCAAAGCCTGCGGTTCGCATCGAAAGCGGCTAGACCAGTAACTGTGTCATGATAGCAAACATGCCCGCCTATCAGGCCGCAAACGCCTGAGCAACAGCGATTCGATAGACGGAAAGCCGCACCAGAATCTCGCAAGCCTCAGAAACGCCGCAAACGTCGCCACGTCGATAGAACCACCGCCTAAGTGGCACAACGCGATGCATGTTGAGCGTTGCGAGATGCCCGCCAAAAACGCGTCCCGGAGACAAACGCCGCCACGACATTCCCGATGCGTTCGAAAACGCTTGCAGGGAAAGCACCCGCACTGGCTCTTTTGCTATACGATTCTTTTGAAAACCGGCTTATGCAATACCGGCTATTTTGAGGTCTTCTTCGACCAGATGGCGCAGGTATTCCGAGCGCTTCATGCCAAGCTGAGCCGCACGGGCATCGATGAGGCCGATCCTGCTGACGGGCTCTTTGAAACCTACCTGCTTCATCTCCTCGTCGAACATAAGCGGTCGACCGGGGCCGTACCCGGGGGCATAATAAACGGGTCCGACAGGCTCGCCATGGAAAATGCCCGCAGTTGCGTCGGCTTCCCATTGGTCAAGTTGCTCCTGCGTAATACCGAACCGCTTCTCAATTTCCTCCGCAGACATCACCTTCATCGTTTCCTCCTTATCAGCCCAAGCTCGAGCAACACCTTCTTTGTTGGAGGTTTCATAGCATGGAAAATAATCGTGGCAAAGCCTTTCCTTGCGGCGACAAGCTCCACAAGCCCGCCACTGAGCGTCTGACCGACGGCAACAATCTCTCCTTCATTCGGCGAAATCCTATGCCGAACCACCAAAGGATGATTCCACGCCTGTTCAATCTCCTCCTTCAAAAGACCGTGTTTCAATGCATGCTCTGCGATAATGGGTTCATCCATACGAGCCTCATTTTCGTACAACGATATTCTAGCACGCCCGAATGCGCGCTTGAAATACCGTTGTTCCGTGGCTTCGAGGATCTTGTGGATGAGGAAAGGCGTCCCGGAGACAGACGCCGCCACGACATTCCCGATGCGTTCGAAAACGCTTGCAGGGAAAGCACCCACACTGGCTCATGTGATGTTGAAATAGTACCGTAAATCGTACACGCGTTCGATATTCGTTATCTTCCTGTTACCAAACAGACATTCGACTTATATCGCTCGCAAACGCCTGAGCGACAGTGCGCTATGCGGGCGTCTTGAAGCGGCAGGTGCCTCCGACTCGTCAAATGGCCTGCATGCCCAAACTACAAACCACCTGATCAGAGCCTATATCGCCAGCAAGTAGCGAAGATCCGCCAGCCGCAAGCACCAAAAAGGCGGGGGCGCAATGCGCGCCCCCGCCTTTTGCATTTGCTTTTCCTTAGCCGCTATCGCCACTCGGCCATGATCACGTCTCCGGGTTTCGGCGCCTCGATGCCCGGGCCGTTTGGCAGCATGTAGTACGCGTTCGCCGTGTTGCTTTCCGGGCTGCCCGGGCGCCCCGGCACCGGCCAGGCGCGCAGCGTGCCGTCCTCGGCGTGCTCGGCGCGCAGCATCTTGATGCCGAAGAACTCGGGCTTGCCGGGCTCGTGCGCCGGATGCTCCGCGGGGCGGTCCTCGCCGCGCACCGGGCCGCCGTGCTTGCGCGGGCCGCCCGGGCCACCCGCCGGGAACGCCTCGGCCAATACCATCGGCGTGCGCGCAACCTCAGACTCAAGGCCTGCAAACGCGCGCATCAGCGGGCGCAGATAGAAGTTCAGCGTGAACGATGCGCCGGCGCTGGGGCCGGAAATGCCCACGATGGGCGTGCCGTCGACAACGGCGAAGCTGGAGTGGTGCCCGGGGCCGTGGTTCGTTTGGTGACAGATCATCTGCCCCATCTGCTCCATGACCTCGCACGACCAATCATCGCTGCCCTTCGACGAGCCGGCGTTGAGCACCACGATGTCGGCCAGCTCCACCGCGCGGGCGATGGCCGCTTCGATGGCGTCGCGGCGATCGGCCACAATGTCGAACGGCACGAACTGGCCGCCCCACTTCTCGCATTTCGCGCGCACCAGCACGCTGTTCGTCTCGAAGTTCTTGCCGCGAGCCGCAAACGCCTCGGGGCGTTCGGGGTCGAACGGCATGCCCGGGGCAATAAGCTCGTTGCCCGTGGGGATAAACGCCACGCGCGGGCGGCGCACCACGGCCACGGTGCCGTTGTTGCCGCTGCCCATGCGTGCGGCGATGTCGGGCGTCACCAGCGTACCTGCCGCGCCCAGCACGTCGCCGCGACGCATGGTAGAGCCCACCGGGCGCGTGCCCGCGCCTTGCGCCGACGGCGCCGCATCGATAACGATATGCTGTTCATCTGCGGAAACCTGCACGTGCTCAATCACAATGGCCGTGTCGAAGCCTTCGGGCATGGCCACGCCCGTGTTCGCGAACTGCCAGTCGCGCCCGCGCACCCACGCGCTGGTGTCGGGCACTTCGCCTTCGGCCAGGCCCTCGAAGTCCGACCAATGCAGCGCCACGGAATCCATGGCGCACGTCAGCGTGTTCGGCATGTCGGTTTGCGCCACCACGTCGTAGGCCAGCACGCGCCCGACCGACTCGGCCAGCGAAACCTGCTCCACCAGCTTGCGCGCAACCTCGCTCGCGTGCACCTTGTCGGCCGGCGCACCTGCGGCGGCCGCCAGCGCGCCGCGCCAGCCGAAACCGTCGGGCTGCGCGTCCAGCACGGCCAGCGTTTCGGCCACCGCTTCTTCGCGCGACAACTGTATATGTTGAGAATGGTCTCGCATGTTGCATCCTTCCGCTCTGCAAGTTCTTCTGTCTATTCTCAATGGAACACAATAACTATAGCCCTTTCCTATCGATTTGCGTGCTTCTATTTTGAACGCCAATCGCTTGATTTCCCCCTTGCACGCGCCTTCGCGGCGGACGTATACTGCACCGCGTAAGGAGCGCGGATGACCCGGAAACGGTCCAGGCATCCAGCCTCGCAGCACGAAACGAAAGGCACGAACGTGACCACGACGACTGGTCCGTGCCCCGCAGAACGCACCGCGCAGCTGCGCGTAGGGTTCGCGGGAGCCGGCAAAATCGGGTTCGCCTTGGGATTGCACCTGTTCAGAAGCGGTGCAAACATCTCAGGATACGTTAGTCGCTCAAGCGCGGGCGCGCAGTGGGCGGCGCAGTGCACGAATTCCGTTTCGTTCTCTTCGCTGCAAGCGCTTCTTGATTCCACGGACCTCATCTTCATAACGGTTCCCGACGGCGCCATCGCGCAGGTTGCGGGCGAAGTTGCCGCTGCCGCCGCAAATGGCTTGGCCGGCAAAATCGTCTGCCACGCCAGCGGATCGGCAACGTCTGACGAGCTTGCCGCCTGTCGCGCGGCGGGCGCGGCGTGCGCCAGTGTGCATCCTTTGTGCGCCGTGCCCGATGTGCCACACGTCACAGGGGACCTAACCGAAGATAAGGCGCACTCCGGAGCAGCCAACGGCCACGCGGCTCAAACGGCGCCCGAAGCCCTTCCCGACCGCATGACCAGCACGTTCTTCACGCTTGAAGGCGACCGGCACGCTGTTGACGCGGCGGCTTTCCTGCTTGACGCCGCCGGCAACGACCACTGCGCCATCCAAGCCACCGACAAGGTGCGCTACCACGCCGCCGCGGTGTTCGTGAGCAACCTGGTATGCGGGCTTACCGCCGAGGGGCTTGGGCTGCTTGAAGGCTGCGGGTTCACGGCGTCTCAGGCGTTGCAAGCGGTAAAACCCCTGTTCACGGGCAATGCCGACGCCATCGCCGAGCGCGGTCCGCAAAACGCGCTGTCCGGCCCGATCGAACGCAATGACATGCAGACCGTCCGTCGCCACCTTAGCGCTCTTGACGGCCAGGCGCTGCAAACGTACGCAACGCTGTCGCTTTCCGTATGCGATTTGGCCGAAGCCCGCCATCCCGACCGCGACTACCAGCCGATGCGCACCCTGTTGGAATCAGCACGTATCCAGTAACTGCTTGCGAAAGAGAGGAATCCCATGAAGAACACCGTAGCAACGTTTGCGCAGGCCAAGGCCGAGGGCCGCAAGCTGGCCATGCTGACCGCGTACGATTACTCCACCGCAAAGCTTGAGGACGAAGCCGGCATCGACGGCATCCTCATCGGCGACTCGCTGGGCAACGTCGTGCTTGGCTACGAGGACACGCTGTCCGTGACCATGGAGGACATGATTCATCACAGCGCCGCCGTGGCGCGCGGTGCGAAAAACGCGCTGATCGTGTGCGACATGCCGTTTTTGTCTTACGAAGTCAGCATTGAGGAAGCCGTGCGCAACGCCGGCCGCCTGCTGAAAGAAGGCCGCGCGAACTGCGTGAAGCTTGAAGGCGGACGCGAGGTGTGCCCGCAGGTTTCCGCCATCGTTGCCGCCGGCATCCCCGTCATGGGGCATCTGGGCCTCACGCCGCAGTCCATCAACGCGTTCGGCGGCTTCAAGGTGCAGGGCAAAAGCGAGGCCGCTGCCCGCAAACTCATCGACGACGCCAAGGCGCTCGAAGAGGCCGGCGCGTTCGCCATCGTGCTTGAGTGCGTCCCCGCAAAACTTGCCGCCCTGGTCACCAAGGCAGTAAACGTGCCCACCATCGGCATCGGCGCCGGCGCCGGCTGCGACGGACAGATCCTGGTGTACCAGGACATGCTGGGCATGTTCAGCGATTTCTGCCCGAAGTTCGCCAAGCGCTTCGCCAACGTGGGCGAGGCCATGCGTGGCGGATTCGCCAGCTACATCAGCGAGGTACGCGAAGGCACGTTCCCCGCGCCCGAGCACACATTCAAAATCGACGAGGAAGTGCTCGAGAAGCTGTACTAGTTGTTCCGGCCGCTTGCGGCGGGTGCGCTGCAAGCGGCTTTTGCAAGCAGGCGCGGACGGCGCGCAGGACGAAGTTTCCGCACGCCGTACCCCCCGAAAGCACCATCGAAAGCCACTTTTGCGGGCTCGCAGAGTAAATGCCCGCACCCCGCGGCGGCCCCACCCGCCGCGCCCTACCAGAGAGGAATTCACCATGCTGACCGTTGCCACCACCCCCGACCAGGCGAAAGAGGTTATCCGCGAGTGGAAGGCCCAGGGCCTTTCCGTAGGCTTGGTGCCCACCATGGGCTACCTGCACGAAGGCCACCGCAGCCTCATCGAGCGCGCCGTGGCGGAAAACGACCGCGTCATGGTCAGCGTGTTCGTCAACCCCATCCAGTTCGCTCCCGGCGAGGATCTGGAAAGCTACCCGCGCGACTTCGAGGCCGACAAGAAGCTCATCGAGGCCGCCGGCGCCACGCTGGTGTTCCACCCCGAGCCGTCCGACCTGTACTTCCCCGACGCCTGCACGTTCGTCAACGTTGAGGGCATCACCGGCGAGCTGTGCGGCAAAACGCGCCCGACGCACTTCCGCGGCGTGTGCACCGTGGTCAGCAAGCTCATGAACATCTCGCAGGCCGACCGCGCTTACTTCGGACAGAAGGACGCGCAGCAGCTGGCCGTCATCCGCCGCATGGTGCGCGACCTGAACATGAACGTGCAGGTTGTCGGCTGCCCCATCGTGCGCGAGGCCGACGGGCTGGCGAAAAGCTCGCGCAACACGTACCTGTCCGCCGAGGAGCGCGCCGCCGCGCTGGTGCTGTCGCGCGCCGTTGCCGAGGGTCAGCGCCTTATGGAAGCCGGCGAGCGCAACGCCGAAACCGTGACCGGCGCCATGAAGCAGCTCATCGAGGCCGAGCCGCTTGCGCGCATCGATTACGTTGAGATGGTGTCGTGGGACGGCATCAAGCCGGTTGAGGTTGCCGAAGGCCCCGTGCTGGTGGCCATGGCCGTCTACATTGGCAAGACGCGCCTGATCGACAACTTCATCTTCGGCGAATAGCGCGAGCAAATCCCCAGGTCGCATTTCCTCTGTATTCATCGGTTCCCGGCAAAACCGCCCAGAACCGGCATCAACCATAAGAAAGGCTTTTGAACCGTGCTTTTGAACATGCTGAAAGGTAAAATCCACCGCGCCACCGTTGTGCAGGCAGAACTTGACTATGTGGGCAGCATCACCGTCGACGAGGACCTGATGGACGCCGCCGGCATCCGCGAATACGAGCAGGTACAGATCGTCGACGTGAACAACGGCCAGCGCTTCGAAACGTACGTGATTTCCGGCGAGCGCGGCAGCGGCATGATTTGCCTGAACGGCGCCGCCGCGCGCTGCGTTTCGGTGGGCGACAAGGTTATCATCATGTGCTACGCGCTTATGACCGAGGAAGACGTTGCCGCCAACCCGCCGCGCGTGGTGTTTGTTGACGACGACAACCGCCCCAGCCGCATCACGCGCTACGAGCGCCACGGCCGCCTGGAGGACATGGACCGCTAGGCAAACGAACCTCCCACACGCAAACGCCGCTACCGTACAATAGGCAGCGGCGTTTTCATTATTCGGAAGGATGCACGTGCATATCTCGTTCGACCAGAAGCTGCAAGACTACATGCGCAAGAAGGGCTTCGCCGGCATTGCCGTAAGCACTGTCAGTGCCATCGGTTGCTGCGCCGACACCACCGAGCTTGCCACGCGCTTCGTGCGCGACGACGAGGCGGCGCGCCTGAAAGCCCGCGGCTGCGGCGTGCACACGGCCGATGTGGGCGAAGTGTTCATCGAGACGAAGGGGCTGCACTACGACGACAAGGTCACGTTCAGCTTGCGCAATTTCTTCGGCGCGAAAGATGTGCGCGTAAAGGGTATTAGCGCTTGGAAGTTGTAGAGTGCAGAAAGCAGCGAACTCGCAGGACAGCAATCCTGCAGTAGCCATCTCGCGCAAGCCCAAGCCTCAAACGAGAGGCGACCGGAAACATCGCATCCGGCCGCCTCTCGTTTCGCTCTACAAACAACGCCGATTGACGCTCCGCTAGTTCACCTTCACCAGCGAGAACACTTCTGCGTCTGTAACCTTGGCGATGGTTTCGCGTGGGTTCAGGAACGCAAGTTCCATAAGGAAGCCCAGACCCGCTACCTTCGCACCGAACTGCTCGATCAGCTTCACCTGGGCCTCGGCGGTGCCGCCCGTGGCAACCAGGTCGTCCACGATAAGCACCACGTCGTCGGGGCCGATGGCATCAACGTGAATCTGCAACTCATCGGTGCCGTACTCCAGCTCGTAGCTGGCGCTGCGCACCTCACGCGGCAGTTTACCCGGCTTGCGCGCAGGCACGAAACCCGCATGCAGGCGATAGGCAACCGGCGCGCCGATCATGAAGCCACGGGCTTCGGCGCCCACAACCTTCGTCACGCCCGCTTCGGCAAAATGGTCGGCAATGGCATCGATGGTTGCCGCGAACCCGTCCGGGTCTTTTAGCAGCGTGGTGATGTCCTTGAACACGACGCCCGGCTTCGGGTAATCCACAATGTCGGTGATATGGCCTTCGAAATCAAACGACGCCATCGGCGCTTCCTTTCCTCAAGCTTGCAACCCGCCAATTGTACCGCCACCAGGCGCGCGTTTAGCGCCGAAGCATGATAAATTACCGTAGGCAAAAACGAGAAAGCAGGTTACGGCATGACATCGAAAAATCGCGCGGTCTGGAACGAGTTCGCGGCACGCAAGCAGGCGCGTTGCGGGCAACAGTTCATTGGCAATGTGCGCGCGGCGAAGGGCATGGGGCCGAACAAAGCATGCGGCCACAAAGGCGGAATCAGCCGACAAGGCAGCAAGCGTTAACAAAAGCACAGTAGCACCGGTGCGACAAATTGCCCGTTCTAGCGGCGAAACGCAAGGGCCACCGTCACCGGCCGAGCAACGGGCAAGTCAAACCCTCAAAAGCGTCGATTACGCAAACGGACACGCAGCTGCGCCCGATGCAAGCGCTAGTTTCCGCGCGTCCACATGTTCGCGATGCCGTAACGGCTCAGTTCTTCGAACAAGAACGGCAGGTAATACGGCCACGCGCCGGCGCCTTTCGTGGAAAAGCCCGTCGTATCGTTGAGCACGTCCACGCTCCACTCCAGGCCGTCGCCCGATTGCGCGCGATACGGCTCGTATCGTTCTTCCCATGCAGCCAGTTCGTAGCCAAGTAGCTGGCCGCGCAGCATGGCCGCGTCTTCGGGGTCAAGCTGCAAAAACTCCCGCTGGCCCATAACACCAAGCTCCTGCTCAATAGCTGCGCCGAATTCGTCGAACGTAATGCGCACCAGGCTGCGGTTCTCCAACACATCGCGCATGGCCAGGTTGAACTCCACCATGCGCGCCGTACGCAAAATTTCGAAGCGCCGGTCAACACGACGGCCTTCCTCGAAATCTTGTTTGTTGACGATGACGTGTTCGCCCGACCTGGTGCGATAGCAGCCAGCGGGCACAAGGGCATCAGCATTGACGCGCAGCAAACCATCGGCGTCGAACTTCGCCCCCACCGGCAGCGGCTTCCACTGGGCATATTCGTCCGTCAGTTCGCTGATGCGCAAAATGCCGTGCCGGCAGTCATCGCGCTTGTCGCGGTAGTAGTCCAGCCCATCGCCAAGCGCCATCTCGAATTTCGCCTGCGCCTGCAGGTAATACGCCTGCGACAACGTTAAGTCGCGCTCGCACCCTCGACCTCGTTCGAAGCACCCCGCCAGTCGCAGCGCCGAGCTGCCCAACCAATCGGGCTCGTTTAAACCCTGCGCAAGCCGATGTGCCTTCGTATACAGCGCAAACGCCCGCTCATCAGCGGCCTGTTCGTCGTCAACAGGCACGTTGCGCCAATACAGCATGTCCGCAAGCTTATACAATGCTTCGGGATGCTCGCAAAACGCCGCTCGCTCGAATAGGTCAAGCGCGCGCTCACCATCTTCTTTGCCCAGACGCCCGTATTCGTAGATGTAGCCGAGATTGACCGCTGCTTGAGGGTTGCCCATGCTCAGGCTTTTCTCATAAAACTCACGCGCCTTGTCGAAGCACTCGCGGTCGTTGAACGTCAAGCCATCGTTGTAATACAAGGACCCGATTTGCAACGACAACGCACCGTGCTGCTGCCGGTCGACAGCCTCATCATACGGCGGTTCGAAATTGCTCAGGTCCATGCGCGTCCTTTCATGCGGTACACCCCCACCTTAGCAGAGCGGAAAACCGGAGAGCGCCCGCAACTGCACATTCCGCCGATTCACACGCAGAATATCGCGCCGGAACAATCTTCCGCCCAAGCAAGCTGCACGGCTTTCATCGACCTCGCTTGCCGCCGGCATCATGCTAGGCAGGGCGAATCACCCTCGTTGTCACATACGTCTCAGCTCTTTAACCGCCAAGCGTCAAACAGCAGCCCCTTAGCCGCTCGCTCCAAATAGAAACCGAGGCCATGCGCTACCCGCAAACCTTAAGTGCCCCACGCAAAGGCATTCACCCGAACTCGATGCAAAACCGGCACGCGCTGCTTGCGACCGCCGAGCTATTCGTAGCTTTCCAGAAGGCTGCGTAGGTAATTCGCGTACGTTTTACGCAACGATGTTGGCTGCTCGATGACAACCTGACCCTCGAACTGGGAAACCCAGCCGAAAAACACCGGCGTTCCCATTACAACGACGCTAACGCGCGCCGTGCCATCGCCCGCATCGTCCACCTGCACGTCTTTGCCGAACCGGTCGACGATGGCATTCATGGCAGACTCTTTCACCCGCAACGTCACCTGCAACGATTCGCCTGCATACATGTTAAACATGCGCTGCTCGTATTCGTTGACGTCGAACGTGGCGATAGCGGCGTTGCGGGAAGCCCGCTCGTCCGATACGCCGATGTTGCGCATGCGGTCGATGCGATAGTTCGCGAAATCGTTGTATTTATCGCTGAAACACACCAGGTAGTAGAAGCCGTCCGAATACATCAGCTGCACCGGCGTTTGCGTGTACGTTTGACCTTTGTTGCGCAGCCGCAGATGCGCCGAGCAATCATAGCTGGCATACGTAAACGTAACCTTTCGCTTTGCCGTGATGGCCTCTTGAATGGCGTCGACGTTGCGGAACACGCTGTCGTTTTGGCTTTTCACGCGCCCGCCAACAAACACACGCTTCTCAAGCCCCTGCGCTTGGCTTTTCGACCCAAGGCTTTTGATGGCCCGAACCAGCGATGCCGACTGTCGAGCTGTGATGAACTTGCTGCCCTGCACCGCATCGACAAGCAGCAGCAATTCCGAACGCGTGAAAGGCCGCTTGGCCAGATAATAGCGAACGGGCTTGCACCGCTGGCGAGACACCTCGATTCCCGCCTTGCACAATGCGTCGAAATCGCGGTACAGCGCTTTACGCTCGGCGGAGATGCCGGCGTCCTCAAGAGCGGAAAGGATTTCCTCCATGGTAAGACCCTGTTGATCGTCCGTTTGCTCGAACAGGATCTTCAGAAGCGCCAACAAGCGCTCCTTGCTGATTTCCTTCGCCATGCCGCTCTCCCTCGTCACAACCCGCGTACGTCCCCCGCACGGTGCACAGGGACATCATAGGCGATTTGCGTGACAAATGTGCTACCTCTTAACGAAGATTCGTTCCGAACAACGCGCTTTGCCCGCTGTCCTCCGACAAATAGCTTCAAGGCATCGGATTAGCCCGACGCCTTCAAGCTGGCATGATGCGAAATGTGAGTGAATGGTGCGCGCATGCGCGCGGATTAAGCGAATGAGGCAGCCCCCGTTTAAGCCGCCGGCGGAAAGCTTGCCGGCATAGCGTACATGCGCTCGAAGTCTTCCAAGTACGGGCCCGAGATGCCCAGTGCGCGGATATCATCAAGCCCTGCAACGCCGAAGCTGTCCAGGTAGTCGCGCACGTCCTCGGCAACGGCTTCCTTGTTGCCAAGCATGCCCTCGTCGTACAACTCGCCGATGGCCACCACAGCGCCCATGCGGAAGAACTCCTGAAACTTGCTCTCAAGCTCTGCAGCGGAAACCATATCGGAGCAGCTTGACGCGCTATCAACGCTAGCGGGCGCGGGCGCGACACGATCTAGGCGGGCATGGCGGCCGGACATTGCCTTCATCTCGCTTGCGACTGCTTCATACGTTGGCGTGTGCTTCTTCGTGAACATGGGAGGGCTCCTTACCTGCGCTTGCCGTTTCGTTGTTGTGCATATTACGCGGTAAGGACAATTTGAGAGTCCCATGTGTGGGACTCTCAAAAAATAATTTCGCGATTTTTTAACGCCCAATAGCTTATTGTCAAGCCTCCCCAAAAGCATTCGCTCGGTCGCTGCTATCGATAGCGATAAAAGCCCTCGCCGGCATCGACGCCCGTTTTACCTGCGTCGATGCGCTCTTTAAGAGCAGCCGCGATTTTCGCCGGCACCGAGTCGGGGTCTTTCGTACGCGGATCAAGCACCACAATGTTGTACGCCGTGGTCAGCCCAACGATGTCAAGGATACGGAACGGGCCAAGCGGAGCACCCGTACCAAGCATCCACGTTTTGTCGATGGTTTCCGGGTCGGCCACGCCCGTTGCATACAACGCTTCTGCCGCGTTGAGAAACGGAACAAGCATGCTGTTCAAGATATAGCCCGGCTGCTCTTTGTGCAGCTGCAGCGGCACCATACCCAAATCAGCGGCAAACTGTACCACCGCGTTATAAGCAGCCGCGTCGGTTCCTGGATGGCCCATGACCTCTGCCGTGTTGTTGCGCCATATGCGGTTTGCAAAGTGCAGCGCCAGGAATTTCTCCGGGCGACCCGTTGCCTGCGCCATCTGGCTTGGAAGCAACGTTGAAGAATTCGTTACCAAAATGGTTTGCTCAGGCAGATACTTCGCCAACTCAGCGTAAAACGCATCTTTTTGAGCGGGGTCTTCGGCTATAGCCTCGATGACTAAATCGGCGTTGCATGCGGCCTGCTCGTAGCTAGTGGTGAAGCGAATGGCTTCGAACGCCTGCTGCGCCTTCTGCTTGAGCTGGTCGACCTGATCAGCCGCCAGCTCAGGAGAATCAGCCAATCCTCGACAATAAGCAGCAGGGTCGGTTTTCATGGCCTCAAGCGTTTCCACATACGTTTGGCGAAGCTGCTCGAACTTCGGCTTCGCGCGATCGATGGAGCCTTCGCTGCGCAACCATACGGTTACGTTGAAGCCCTTGTAAGCCGCCTGATACGCTATCTGGCTTCCCAGCACGCCACCACCAGCAACGACAACGTTTTCGATACCCATTATTCGGCCTCCGTTCTGCGCGTAGACTTGCGGTTTTCACCTGGCGCGAAACCGAATACGGCTCCGCGCCATAAGCCTAGCATGCAGCTTGCAAATGCCGATTCATTTGTCATGCAAGCGGTATCGATTCGTTGCCACTGGCACCGAAGCGTTATCACGGCGTTGCCAGCAAACCTGTCACCCCGCCAAACCTACCATTCGCCCAGCAAGTCTTCAGCAAAGCCCACGCGGTAGTCCTTGAACACGACCCCGTCGCCGGCCTGCGTGGCGTCCAGATCGACATCGGCCGCAATGGCGAAATCGTTGTCACCATCCTCGTCGTGGAAGATTTGACGCACATGCCACACATGCGCTTCTTCCTCGTCGGCCTCGTTCAGGATGAGGTACGCCTTCGACCGCGCATCGGCGTCCAGCAGAATCTCTTCATGCGCCTCATAGTACTCATCCAACGCTTGAGCCCATGCGCGCTCGCCAAAGCCCCACTCGCCATCCGCTTCACCCAAGCCGGCGATATCGCGATGAGCCGCCATGCGCACGCGGCTGAACAGGGCGTTGCGCACCAGCACGGTCAAACCGCGACGATCATGCACCACCGCTTCAGCACCCGCTGCATCGGGCGGCGCCGCATCAAGCACCGACCCGGCGTTTTCCCACTCGTCCACCAAGCTGCTGTCAACGCTGCGCACAACCAAGCCCAGCCAAGCGATGATGTCCTTCAGCTGCTCGGTGCGCTTGTCCTCGGGGATGGTGCGGTCAAGGCCGCGGAATGCCTCGGACAGGTAGCGCAGCAAAATGCCCTCGTAGCGCATGATGCCCAGCTTCTGGATGTAGCCCTTGAAGTCGGCCGCGCTTTCCAGCATATCGCGCAGCACCGACTTCGGACGCAGGCAGTAATCACGCGCCCACGGCACTGCATCGCAGTACTTGCCGAATGCCGCATCAAGCAGGTCTTCCAACGGCTTAGGATACGTGACCTCGGCGATGCGCTCTAGGCGCTCGTCATAGTCCACGCCATCCATCTTCATCTCCGCCATAGCCGCGTCGCGCGCCTTGCGTTCCTGCGCACGCAGCACCTGACGCGGGTCTTCCAGCGTTGCCTCGACCATGGAAACCAGGTCGAACGCGTACTCGGGGCTTTCGGGGTCAAGCAGCTCCAGCGCCGCCAGCAAAAACGGCGACAGCGGCTGGTCGAGCGCGAAATCTTCCGGCAAATCCATGGTGACGGAATATGCGTCCTGGCCATTTTCATCCACATCGTGCACAACCACACCGGCATCGATGAGCGTTTGCAGAACCTCGGCGGCGCGCACGTGCAGCTTCACCTTTTCCTCGTCGGGCTGCAGCGAGTCATCGATAAGCTGGTCAACGCGAGCACGGGCGTTGCCACCTTGCTCAACCTCGGCAAGCACCATGGAATGTGTGATGCGCATACGCGGCGTCAACTGCTCGGGCACGGAATCGACCAGCTTCTTGAACGTGTCCTCGTTCCAGTTGACGAAGTTCTCGGGCGGACGCTTCTTCTTGATCTTCTTCAGCTTCTTCGGATCGCCCGCCGCCTTCACCTCGGCCTTATGGTTCTCGATTTCATGCTCGGGTGCCTCGGCTATGACCACGCCTTCCGTGTCGAAGCCGGAGCGACCCGCACGACCGGCAATCTGGTGAAACTCGCGGCTGCGCAGGCGGCGCATCTTGCGACCGTCGAACTTCGTAAGCTGCGTCAGCACCACGGTGTGGATGGGCACGTTGATGCCCACGCCCAGCGTGTCCGTGCCGCAGATAACGGGCAGCAGGCCCTGTTGCGCCAGCTTTTCTACCAGCAAGCGATAACGCGGCAGCATGCCCGCATGGTGCACGCCCACGCCGCAGCCCAGCAAGCGCTTGAGCGTTTTGCCGAACGCCGTGGAGAACTGCGCGCCCTTCATGGCTTCCTTCACCGCTTCGCGCTGCTCCTTGGTGGCCACGCCATAGCTGGCAAGGTTCTGAGCGCTGGTAAGCGCCGCGTCCTGCGAGAAGTGCACGATGTACAGCGGGCCCTCGTTCTTGCGCAGCGCCAGCTCCACCGTGCCCTCAAGCGGGGTGAGCGCATACTCGTACGACAGCGGCACGGGACGCGGGGCATCGATGACGTTCGACACGTCGCGCGTGGTTTGACGGCGCAGCAAATCGGCGATTTGCGTGACGTCCCCTAGCGTGGCGCTCATAAGCAAAAACTGCGTTTTCGGCAGCGTAAGCAGCGGCACCTGCCACGCCCAACCGCGATCGGTATCGCTGAAGAAATGGAACTCGTCCATGGCGACACTGTGGATAAGCGCATCAGGGCCTTCGCGCAGCGCTTGGTTCGCCAGGATTTCCTCGGTGCAGCAGATGATGGGGGCATCCGTGTTGATGTGCACATCGCCTGTGATCATGCCCACGTTGTCGCGGCCCAGAAGTTCCACCAAGCTGAAAAACTTTTCGCTGACCAGCGCTTTGATGGGCGCCGTGTAGTACGACGTCTCCCCAAAGCACATGGCCATGAAATGCATGCCCAGCGCAACCAAGCTTTTGCCGCTGCCCGTAGGCGTGCCCAAAATCACGTGGTCGCCCACCATAAGCGACATGAGCGCCTCTTCCTGGTGCGGCCACAGCTCAATGCCGCGATCGGCAACCCAGCCCGTGAACGCCTCGAACGCTTCTTCTTCCGCAAGGTCGGGATTCGTATCGTACAAGTGGTACGCCAGCGCGCCAAGCTCTCCCGGTTCACGCCCTTCGGCTTGCGCTGCGAGCGTTTCGACGATGTCCTCGCCCTCGAATGTATGAATATCAGCCATAAAGGATCCCCTTGTATCGTGAGCCTAAAGAGCCGTGCGTTTAATTCGCCGCTAGCTCTTCCCGGCGCGGTCTTTCAGATTGCGGCAACCGAGCATCCGTGCAGCGCCTTCGGCAGCAAACTACCGTGCAGCATCGATCGGTATTGCCTGTTCGTATAAGGTTTCAGGCGCAACATCTTGGCCCTCGGGCCATTCGATGGTATCACCCGTTTCCGCAATGCGAACTTGTTGGAAATAGCCAGCATCAAGCACGTGCTGCCACGAAGCAGGACAGTGCTCAAGATATGACGCCACGTCGAATCGTCCGACAAAGCCGTCGGTCCAGGTTACAACCACTGTATGATTGGCATCGGCACAAACGGCCACTACGTCTAAGCCAATATCCCATTCCCTAGAGCACACCGCCACTCCTTAGCGCAAAGGTTCGATTCGATAGCAATCGCTTCGATGCGACGCGAGATACCAATTGTCTTGCAATTCCTGCTCATGCAGCGCAATCCATGCCTGCATAAGCTTGTGCTGCTTTATTGGCAAACCGCCGCGCAGTACCTGCCCTTCGAGCGAGTATACCGCCTTCTTGTCGGCATACTTCGCATGAATGTGCGGAAGCGAATGAGGGCTCCCAACCTCTACATACATGGTAACGATAATCCCGTAGAAACGGCTGAGTTCGGGCACAACTATCCCCTTCCCTGCGGCGCGGCGCCGCATTCCCGTGATGAAGAGGATCTTGCGAACGTGATATGGGCCGAAGGCGGGACCCTTCGCCTGCTTGGACGCGGCATGAAGCCGAGCGTTCGCACTGGCTCGTTGCACCTACTATGCAACCTCTACGTCCGCAAGGTCGTCCACCAGGTTATCGAACACGTCCACCGCTTCGTCCACCAGTCGCCAAACCTTGCCGGGAATGTGCTCCGAAAGCCCTTCCCAAGCTACAACCTTGCTCACCGAAGCGCAGGTCACACGGGCAAAATCCTCCACCGACAGCCCCATGTACTCGCGCAAAGCGCGAAACTCGGCCCCGCCACGAACCTGCGAATTACCGCCAAAACCCATAGTGCGCCTCCTTTTGACTAGCTTGCATGTGCCACGCGAAGCGAATAAATGTTTCGCGACGAACAAGCGCGCAGCGTCCGACTTCGCCAAGCCTCAACCCGCAAAGCCGCAGGGCCGCGCGCAAACCCGTCGCCTACGACGTCTTCACCAAATCGCCCAGTTCCTCGATATAGCGGCTGGCGCAAGAGACGACGATGCGCAACGCGCGCACGCAAACGGGGCCGGCGTTACGCTCGTCAACAATCAAGTTGTAGTCGCATGCAACTCGATCTCGAGCGTCGTTGAAGTAGCACTTTGCAAAACGATAATCGCTGTTGACCTGGTTAAGCTTGACGATGATTTCAGGAATTTTCGCCGCGTCAACCACGCGCGCAATTGACGGCTCGACGAAATTGACCGTGTCGGCCTCATCGCCATCTTCATCGAAGTCGACGAAGACGATAAACTTCGCGCCACGCGTTTTCACGGGAACCACCACGATGTTCTCTTCTTCGCTCAACAGTTCGAACTTCATGCCTTCGCGATGAAGTTCCTTGACGAACGCCTCGCGCAGCTGCGTTGCCGTTGCCATTGTTTCTCTCCCTTCCTGTGAGAACGTTGCTGCGACAAATCCGATTCGGCTTGCTTGTTTGCCGCTGGCATCAGTATGCAAACGGCCCAACGCCGCCGTTGCGCAACGGCGGCAAGGCGCGGGCGCGGCCAACCTGCTACACTTTATTGAGAGAAGCCTGCAAAGCAGTTTTGCCGATGAGCAGGCACATTGGGAGACGGGAGCGCCAAGCATGGAGCAACTTGCAAGCGACACGGCCAAGGCGCATCAGCCGCTGGTTTTTCTTGGCGGCACGTGCAACGGATCAACATGGCGCAGCCGAATTATCCCGCTTTTGACCTGCGATTACTTCGACCCCGTTGTGAGCGAATGGAACGAAGCCGCGCGTGCACGCGAACTTGACGCACGCGAGCACGCCGATATCGTGCTGTACGCCTTGACCCCGCTGATGGAAGGCTGCTATTCAGTTGCCGAAGCGGTGGACGACTCGAACAAGCGGCCCGCCTCCACGGTGATGGTGCTGCTAGCCGCGCCCGATGGCGGCAAGCAGTTCACGTCCCACCAGCTGCGCGCGCTGCGCCAGACCGGCGAGCTGGTAAAGCGCAACGGCGCAGCATTCTTCGAGAGCCTTGAGGAAGCGGCCGAGTTCATTGCGCAGCGCACTGCACAATGCCAGGAAGAGCGGGAAAGCTAAAGGCGGCAGACATCGAAGCCCGCCGCCTTTTACCCGTAGAAAGCGAAAACGCTCCACCGCGATCTGCAGCCAACAGCGACAAAGACCAAAATCGGCAATCGAGCCCCCTCTCTACTATATAGAGAGGGGGGCGGAGCCGAAAATGCTCTCCTACAGCGTCATGACCAGCTCGTGCAGCTGCACGGCATCCTTCGCGAACTCGATGGCCTGTTCCAGGCGCGTGACGCCGATGAGGTCCACGTGAGCACGCTCGGCAACCAGCTTCGCCTCGGGCGCGGTAGCAAACGCCGCTGGGCACACCAGGGCATCGCAGCCATACGCCGCCGCGCGGGCAACAACGAACGAGGCCTTCTCCAGCGCGTCAGGCGAATCGATCGCGACCTCGCCTGTTGGGCGCACGGCGCCGAAAACCGCTGTGCGCCCAAGTTCCGCCGTCAAGCCGGCATCTGCCAGCGCCAAGGCCACGGCGAAGCCGAGCATGGCGTCCGGACAATGGCATCCCTGCAGGTCATCAGCTTCCGCAAGGAACAGCTGCACGCCTTTGGGGAACACGCGCAGCTGCGCCAGCGCAACCTGCGCCAGCTTGACGTTGCGCCCCACGGCAGGCACGTCGGACAGACACGAAACGGCGCCTTCGCCCGACACCGCACCCACGCACGCAAGCGCCGCTCCGCCCGCAGATCCGCCGCGGCCCATGATTACGCGCACGCCGCTAGTAGCGACAAGCTGCGCCGGAAACAGCTTACGCGCCTGTTGCACGCCCACGCGACCGTCGCCGCCGGCGCAAGCAAGCAGCTGCTCAAGGCGCTTCTCGAACCCGCGCAAGCCGGCAGCGTCATCAAGTTGCGCCAAATGACGCAGGGCGTCGTCGCTGACTTCCGCGCCCGCCAGCCCCAGCTTTTCGCCCAGGCGCTCCACCAGCACCGCCTTCGCGATGGCTACCTTGGCCTCGGGCGTGTAGCCGAACACGTGCACAACGGTACAGCGATCCACAAGGTAAGGCGACACTTTGTCCAGGTCATTGGCCGTAAGCACCACCAACCAGCGTGACAGGTCCGCGGGCACGTTAAGGAAGGAATCGGCAACGCGCCCCTCATCAAGCAGCGAAAGCAGGGCCGTTGCGTCGCAGCAGCTAGGCTTGTCCACCTCGTCGATAAGCAGCACGCCGGGCGCGCCGGCATGAGCGGCAGCCACCTCGGTCAGCAAACCGGGCGCATTGCGGGAGCCGAACACCTCAGATGCGGACAGGCCAGGGAAGTCGCGCTTGGCGAACGGCACGCCGCCAAGCGCCCCCGACAGCGACTCGCACAGCGTGGTCTTGCCCGTTCCCGCAGGGCCTACCAGCAGAAGCGGACGCGGATGCGCGGCGCGCAAACTTGCGGAGACCGCCTTCGCCATGCCCTCGATGCCGCCAAGCAGCGGATGCGTGTGCTCAATTGCATCTACGACCTGGGCATTCGAGAGCGTCGGCAAGCGCGTACCATCGGGGACCGCATCCAGAAGCACCTTCAAACGGCGACGCGCGTGCTCGCTCGCGGGATCGGCATCGTCAAGCGCCGAGGCCAGCAACGCGCACGCCACATCGTCGACATCCGAGGAAAGCGCGGCGCGCTTCAGCCCGTACCACACGCGCGGGTCATTTGCGTTCGGCGCCGGAAGGATTTGCGCAACGCCTTCCGCATCCAGCGCAACGCCTTGTTCGCGCTGCGCGGCAGATGCAGCGAGCAGGCGGCAGCAGTTTGTCACCGACTCGGTACCATCATCGAAGCAATAGCCGTCAACCACGCATTCGGGCAGGTCAAAGGCGTATTCGACCTTGGCAGCGTCGAGTTGGCGGCGCACCTCGGCAACCTTCTCGTCACGCGTCAACGCATGGACCGTAGCACTGACGGCACAGCACGAAGCAAAGCCTTTGTCACGCGAAGCGGCATCGCAAACGATAATCAACGGCTGCGAAAACCTCGCTTGAATGCCCAAGTAGGCATCGCGAAAAGTGCCGCAGCGCGCCAGCGTTTTCAGGAACTGGACCGGATCGCCGTCAGACTTTTTCAAATTCGCAAGAGTGTGGGCGTTACGCACGATCACGCCGCATTCCCCACTCTCGAACAAACCACGCGCAACCATGCCCAGCGCCGCCTGCGAGAACGACGCCGCGCACCCCATCAGGTCAAGCGAGGAAGAACACGAACCGGCATCGATGGTCAACGCCGGCAACGCATCGCGCGAAACGCAGCTTGCAAGCGCGCGAGCAAGATCGTCAACCGGCGCTCCCGAAGGCGCATTCAGCAACACCGTCACGCGCTGTCCCGACTCCACGCAACGACGAAGCGCCTGAGCGGCGGTGGCGAAATCCTCGCGATAGCACGGCGGCAAACCGACAAGTGCCGCTTCGTAGCGGTGTTCGTCAAACGCAACAGGCGAGCGCCCCGGGTCGGGCACGCGGCACAGCGCCAACGCACAGCGCAAGCGCGCGCGGCCATCGCCGGACGGGTTCTTCGTCAAATTGCGAACTTCTGCGGCAGCTTGGGGCTCGATAACGCCGGCCGACAGGCACAGCTTCGCAACCTGCGACAACTGCATGTCGGTGAGCATGCAAAGCTGGTCCTCGGCAACAGGTGCCTTCTCCAGCAGCAAGGCAAGCACGCGCAAAGGCTCCTCGGCGGCTTCGATGTCGTCCTGATTGGTGCACAAAGCGGAAAGAGCGGCGGAAAGCTTGACGCCAAGCGCCCCGAAGCGCGCAGACCAAGCGTTCACGGCGGCGTCATGCGGCGTCAAGGGGGAAGCGTCGAGTTCGGCTTTGGCGTCTGCCGCGTCCTCGGTTGCCCCAACCAGCTCGATTTCATCGTCGGCAGCCGCTGCCGACGCTCCAACGGCAGCGGTCGGCTCATCCGCACCCGAAAGCAGCTTCGCGATGTGCTCGACGATGATCGCATCGTCAACAGGGGTTTTCGCCATGATCGGTTCCTTTCCTCGGCATTGTTGCTGGGGAAACGGTACCGGCAAGCGTTTGCCGCCGTTGCGCAACGGGGTCAGACACCGCGCCGCATTATGACGGCAGCGCAAAAGCCCCGGGGCTTCAAGCCGACGACCGGTGCGAGGCCGAGCCGCGCAACCGGTTGCGCAACGGGGCGAAAACCCAGTCGCTACCGTACAGACATCGGAAAACCCGCAACGAAAGGACTATCATGAAAAGCACGTCTTGCACCCCCTCCCCCGTTCGCCGCCGCGCACTGGCCGTGGCGCTGTGCGCGCTGCTGGCAACGGCACCGCTGGCCGGCTGCGGGCAGCAGACCGAAGAATCGCAAGCCCTGGGTACCTACACCGTGAAAACATCTGCCGTACCCACTGACCAGGTGGAATGCTCCGATGCAGCGCTGGTGGTAACGGCCGCGCAAGGCCAGGCGTTCCGCGTTCCCAACAACGCGATTGCTTTCGCGAAGGCCGCCGTGGAAGGCTGCGGCTACGTGTCAACCGTCGACTCCGCCGGCAGCGTGGACGGCGCCGTGTACACGGCCACCTCGAACTCGAAGGCCAACAAGCGCGAAGAGACCGACACGAACACGAAAACCGTATTCAAGGACGCTTGCAACCTGCGCGCCAGCAAGCCCGAAGTGGACCTGCTGACCGCGCTGAACGCCGCAGCGTCCGACCTACAGGCAAACGCCGTCGGCGACCGCAAGGCCATCTGCGTTGTGGCTTCCGGCATTTCAACCACCGGCCTTTTGGCCACCACGCCCGAGCTGTTGGCCGCCGATGCGCACGACGTTGCCGCGCAGTTGCGCGAGCTGAACGCCATCGGCAACTTCAGCGGCATCGACGTGCACTTTTACGGCCTGGGACAAACCACGGGCGATCAATCGATGCCCGCTTCCGTTGCCGGCAAAAACGCCGCGCTGCTTGCGGCCGTAGTGGAAGAAGGCGGCGGCACGGCCGTGGTTGAAGCCGATCAGCTAACCCCGCTTGGCTGCGACGACGAGCTTCCCACATGCACCGTAATGGCGTTCGAAAGCGATGCGCTAACGCTTCCCACCGTTGCGCCTGGCGAAAGCGTCGAAGTGACCCTTGATGACGCGCAGCTGCAGTTCGTCGGCGACGAGGCAACCTTCGCCGACCCCGAAACCGCAGACGAGCTGCTCACCAGCATCGCCGAGCAGGTTCGCGAGCAGGGTTACACCGTTGAAGTCGAAGGCCACACCGCCGCCTCGCAGCTGTACCCCGACCACGGCATGGAGCTTTCCGCACGCCGCGCGCAGGCCGTAGCCGATTCCCTAACCACCCGAGGCATCGATCCGGCCCAGGTCACGGCCGCAGGCGTCGGCGACCGCGACTCAACGTCGCTAGCCTCGGGCACCTTCAGCGAAGCCCAAGCCGCCCAAGACCGCAAAGTGGTCCTGCGCTTCCATGCAGCGTGAGCAACCATAGAAGCCTGCTCATCGCGTTAGACGACCTTATTCAACCCTTCACCCACATTCAGCTTCTCGAGAAAACGGCCACTGTTGGTCACTTTCTCGAGAAGCTGAATGAATTGGGGACATAATTCGCCGAAGCTGAAACGACCGCGAAGCACCATAGGCACGCCGCAACAAACAGCTTTGCAGCAATAAACAAAACGCCAGCTCACAAGCTCGCAAACTAGAAAACGCCCATGCCCAGCAACCACGCACCCCAACCGCAAATTCAGGAACTCGAAAAACCGTCCAACAGTGGCCACAATTCCGCGCTCCTGAATGCGGCAAAGAGGCTGCGGCATGACCACCCCAGCCCCTTCGGCAAAAAGACCCTTCGTCACGACGGGCGAATGCCGCAACCGCCCCTCGCTTCACCATCACGCCGAACATCGCGAAGAAACCCGAGCGCAAGGGTTCTCGTCACGAATAGCGTCGCGCTCGCCAGGCAATCGGCGGGTGCGACGGGCAATTCGCGTAAGGTCGCACCTCTTGCGGGCGCAAGCGGCTATCATGGACTCACCTGTCAAACAACCGCGATTGACGGCGCGCTCCGCCCGCCCGTCGCGCCCTCGCCCCAAGGAGCCGCCGATGCCCAGTAAGAAGCTGCACACCGCGTTCGTGTCGTGCCCCACTGAGCTGCGCGAAGAGCGCCGCGCGGTGCTTGACGTGCTGCTGTCGTTCGACGCCTTCCCCATTTCCACCGAGTTCTTCACCATCCAGTCGAAAGACGGCTTTCGCGACATCGAGCAGCTGATCGACGACTCGGACTACTTCATCTTGCTGCTGTCCGACCGCAGCGGTTCGGTGCTTGACCTGCCCGACGGCACGTGCGCCAGCTGGACCGAGCTTGAGGCGCGCTACGCGTTCGCGCACGCCGAGGAAAACGGACAGAAAATCATCGTGTTCCAGTTACCCCAGCTCACGACCGCACTTTCGGCGGACCCCGCAACGCTTGACGCGCAGACGCGCCGCCAAGTGGCGTTCGCGAACAGCCTGGCCGGCAACACGGTGAACGCCGTGGAAAGCGTCACCGAGCTGCGCACGCGCCTGGCCACGTTCATCGAGGGCGCGAAATCCACGGGCGCCACGCCCGGCTGGATCCGCGGCTTCTCGCGCGAGGGCGTGCCGGGGCTTGCGTTCGGCAAAACGTACCATCACGTGCACCTTTCGCAAAGCCTGCCCGACTACCTGCGCATCGGCACCATCCGCTTCAACTGCTCGACCACCGCGCCACGCATGATCCACGCCGACGCCGTGAACTACAAGGCCGCGCTTGGCGAAGACGGCCGCGTAGTGCCGCGCCTGGGCCGCAACAAAACGGAATGGACCGCCGAATACGCCTACGACGCCGGCCGGCTCACCGGCATTTACGAAGCGCACAAGCGCATAGCCGAAACGTTTGGCGACTTCTCGATTTCCGCAGGTCACCGGCGCGGCATCCACGATTTTCGCGTATCATCGCACCAGGACCGCTACGTGCTGGACGGTTCGTTCGCCGACGCCATCAGCCGCGACAACCTGAAGCAAAGCTGCAAGTCAGGCGAGGTGTACGTTTTCGAAACCGAAGACGCGCTCAACCGGTTCCTTGCGTCCGAATGCCCCGATTTGCTCGAAACCCTCAAGGAGGCCTAAATGAGCATGGATTTCGCACCCGTCATCGACGCCGTCAAGTCAACCCGCCCCATCATCTTCGACAAGGCGCTGGCGTCATCGGTGAAAATGAAGGGCGAGGCCGACTTCGTTACCGAGGTTGACCTGCGCATCAGCGAGCACCTGAAGCAGCAGCTGGGGGCGCTGCACCCCGAGATCGGGTTCATGTCGGAAGAGGAGGAGCCCGGCGAGCTGGCGCGGCGGCGCTGGATTTTGGACCCCATCGACGGCACCACGAACCTGGTGTTCGGCTACAACATGTCGTCGGTGTCGCTGGCGCTGGTGGAAGACGAGCGCCCCGTGTTCGGCGTGGTGTACAACCCCTTCGCTGACGAGGTGTTTTGCGCCGAAGCGGGCCGCGGCGCCACGCTGAACGGCGCGCCCATCGCTGTGGTGGACCGCCCGGTGGACGGCTGCCTTATCGAGTTCGGCGCCGGTTCCACGCGCAAGCACGAGGCCGACGAGGCGTTCGACGTGGCGAAAAACGTGTTCAAACACTGCCTGGATTTGCGGCGCATCTGCTCGTCGGCGCTGGCCATCTGCTTCGTGGCGTGCGGGCGCATCAACGGGTATTTCGAGAAGCGCCTGAAGCCATGGGACTACGCCGCCGCGTGCCTGATCTTGGCGGAAGCCGGCGGGCAATCCAGCAACTGGAACGGCGCACCCATGCAGTACGCCGCGCCGCAAAGCATCGTGTGCGGATCGCCGAAAGCCTATGCGTTTCTGCGGGAAGCCGTGGCCGCGAAGTGAGGGCGCGTTCTGCCGAAAACGCTGCGGGGCCTTCCGCGGAAGAGGGCGCTGGGGCGCGCGAGCTGGCGAGCGATTTCGCGCTAGCCGCAGGAGCGGGTGTCGGCGGCGTTGACTCTACCGAGAGTGCTACGGGGTTGCTGACAGCGGGAGTGGAAGCCGAGGCCGACTGCGGCGGTGCCGCGGGCTCGCAATCTGCGGAAACCGAAACGGAAACAAGCTGGTCGCGGGCCGATTATGCGGCTGGCGAACGCTTGCGGCTTGTCTTTGGCGAACACGCTCGCCCGCTCGTGTCGTCGCGACGCAAGGAGACGTATCGCGCTTGCTATGTTGACGCCGACGGCGCGAACGCCATTCCCGTCGTAGCCACGTTCTTCAGCGACCGCAGGGCGTTCGAGAAAGAATTCGAGAAGCTTGAGCTGACGAACAGCCTGGGGGTCGGCCCGCGCGTGTTCGACGTGTGCCACCGCGAGAAACCGCAGGTCAGCGGCGCGAATGACAGCGTGAATGGAACGACGGGCGGAAGCTATGCGAGCAAAGCAGCGGCCGCCGCGGACGCGCGCGATACTTGCAGCGACAGCGCGCTCTCAGGCATTGCGGGCAACGCGACGCACGATGCGGCAGGCTTCAACAACGTAGGCAACGCTCCGGACAATCGCCCAGCTTTCCCCTGTTTGGTCGAAGAGGACCTGGGCGTTTCGCTGGCGGATATGATCGGCGAAGGGGCCGCGGCACCGCATATCGAAGCTGGCCGACGCGGGGTTCGCCTTGCGCCCGTCGGAAGCGCCGAGCGCACACGGCAGGTTGCGAAAATCGCATTCGACATCGGCGCCGAGCTGACGCTGTTGCACGAGCACGGCGCTTTTTATCTGGACTTGAAGCCTTCGAACGCGTGCGTGCGCGCGTACGGAAACGCGCCCGCCGACATCCGCGCGGGACTGATTGATTTCGAGTCGCTGGTTACGTCGAGCCGGCCGTCGGACTACTCAACGCTTGCGTGCTACAACGCGCTGTGCGCCTGGGCGCGCGCGAAAGGCGTTGCTGCGCCCATGTTGACGAACCAGATTGTTGACCTGGGGTTTCTTCTACTTGTAGCCGCCAGTGCGCTTTGCGGAAAGACCGTTGGCTCGCTGTGCGCAGCCGACATCGACGCCGCTTGCGCCCTGCCGGGCATGGGATTTTTCGCCATCCGCTACGGCTGCTTCGACGTTCGACCGCTTAGCGAAAGCGACCTTGCCGCGCTGGCCGAAGCGGCGGGTATGACGCGTGCGCAGTCGAAAACGCAAGCGCTACCGCGCCCAACCGAAACCAACTTGAACGAGGATGCCATTCCCGAGTGGCGCGAAAACGCAACCCTGACTTCGCTTGACGGCGAAATGGCGAATTCGCCCAACGATGTGGCGGCCGCGTCCTCCGCACATGCCACGCCGACAACGTTGTCGGCGCGCATCGCGACAAGCTTCCCCAAAGTCGGCAACGATGATCGCGGGCCCGCCTTCGGACGCTTCGGCTTCTGCGACGCCGTCGACAAGCTGCACGCAGCGCAAAATCCGCTGTACGTGCTGGCCAAGCGCAAATTCGACATCGCCCTGGCGTGCCACGGCGACTGGTGCAACACGGCAAACGCAAGCCGCAGCGACCTCATCAGGGATTTCTTCGCGCAAGACCCCGTCAAAATCAAGCAGGGGCTGCGTCAGGCAGACGGCATCCTCAGCTACGTGAAACGGCTGGGCTGCGCGCTGGTTCCCGAACAGCTTGCTAGCCTGCCCCGTTACCGCGCGCGGCGCGTGCGCCAGCTCACCTGCGGGCAAATGCTGCTGGTTGCCCAATGGGAGCACGAAAGCTGGCGCGCGCTGCACGAGCAGCTGGGCTTTCGCTACGCCGAGCGCAACGCCGACGGCACGCGACCCGCCGGGGCCAACGAGTACCTGTTGACCTGGGCAAACCTGTGCGAAATGCCCGAGACGGACGCGGAGCCCCTGCCTGTCGGTGCCCCGCGCGACGCCGCGCTTGCGAAGCTGTGGGCCACGCGCGCCCGCAACGACATCGCGTTCGCCTGCGGCATCGTCGGCAAACTGCAATCCATCGGCCTCTCCGTCATCAACGAAACCTACCGCCCGCCCAGCAGATAGGCATAGCGAGCGTCAGGATTTTTCTCGGTTTCCTCACTTTTTGCAACTTTTTCGAAGTAGCGGGGCAATTTGAAACCATCATGCGCGGTTCTTTGCATCAGCTACGCTGGATATGCTTTGTTCATTACTGAAATTGCATCGTTCGTAGCACAGTTCAAGAATTAAAGCTGCAAAAATCCCGCCTTTCCTTCCCCGCTTGCCCCTCTACTCCAAAAAACGTGCAGTTTTTGCTAACAATCGCAGTTTTCGCAACGTTCGGCAATCGCGATAGAGATCCCCATCGCAACGATTTGCGACAAGCCGTCAAGCCAACCGCCTCTTGCGCTACCGGCAAACGTCAGTTGCGCTGGCCCGCTAGCCATTCGCGTACGTGACGCGCGGGCGAGTAGGCGCTTGGGCGCCACAGCTGCTCGCCGGCAGCGCTGATCAGCACACGCGGCGCGCCAAGGCGCGGGCCGGCGGAGAAGAAAAACGCGCCCGGCACCTGCGGCCCAACTTCGCTAAAGCGCAGGTCACTGGGGTTGCAGCCCAAACGTTGCGCTGCCGCAGCGCGCATGGCCTCGCTGGGAGCAACCGCGGACTCGACCGCGCCGCGGGCCGCGTGCCCAACCGCGCACTGCTGGCTTTGCGCCGCCTCAGACTGCATGGCCCCATTCGAAACGGCAGCCCACTCCTCGGGTTGATTGTTGGGCAACTTCGTGTTCATCGCTGTATCCTTCCTTGCTCGTTTTCCCAGGTTATCGCACATTCACGTGATAGCGAATGGCCGGGTTTTCCTGCACGTAGTTGCGCAGCAGGCTGACCTCGCCACATTGGCTGTCAAGCACGTACACGTGGCCCGTCTCGCTGGTGGCCAGGTTCACCCAGTGGCCGGTTTCGCCATCGGGCGGCCACTCCATGGCGCACATGCCGTGCCAGCCCGGACCTTGCAAACGCGCGAACTGTTCCAGCTGGTCAGGCGCGCAATCCGCAAAACGCATGTCGCACGCCTCCTCCATCCCGCCAAGGGTGCCGATGTTGCGCCAATCGGCCTGCGCCTGCGGGTCGATGCCCGACAGCCGCTCCCACGTGGCGAACGCGCAACCGCCGCAATTACGCGCGTACGCGTTGTCCACGTTAGGGTCGAAGTTCGGGTTCACGCCATCGATGAGGCTTTCGTATTCGGAAACTTCTTTGCCGACGACCAGCTGCTCGCACGCCTCGACAAGCTCGTCGTACGTCATGGCGTCGAGCGCTTCGTCGATCGAGCCGGGCGGCGGCGCAGCGGACGGCGTTTCGTCGAACTCACTCAGCGACTGCGCCGCTTGGCTTGCCACCTCATCGGGAACGCTGAGCACCTGGTTTGCCGGCACTACCTCTTGCCCGCCGGGGTCGAACGCACCGGGGTCCAGCCCGCTTTCGCCGCTCGAAAGCTCATCGGGAAAGTCAAGACCGGCGGCCGCATCGAACGCAACCAGGCCGGCAACGCACCACGCGCCTACTTCGATATCGGCCGCGCCCGTCTCGTCGGTCTCTCCGTCCGTCTCGTCCACGTCATCGAATTCGGACATCGCACGCTCCTTCCTTGTCCGCAAATAGCTCTAAGGAAGGCAAATTCGCAGGCCAGACGATTGCTTTCGCCATATCGCATCTCTTCTGTCTTCAGCGAATCACCTTCCGGCGCCCATTGTGTCGACCGGCAACGCGCCCCATTGCGCAACGGCGCGCGAACGCGAAGGCAACAATGCAGACACGGAAGTAAGAGAGCGAAAGGCGAACCATGAGCAGCGAAAACAGCATGTCGAACCCCGTTGCTGAGCGCGAGGCGCTTGGCATCAGCGCGCAAACGCCCCTGGTGCAGGGCGACATTGTCAGCGGGCGCGTGGTGGAGGTGGTGGCGCAGCAGTCGATTCAAAACGCGTCCGGGAAGTGGGTGGCGCTGGTGGCCGACGGCAAGCCCTACGAGTTCGGCACGCAGACGCACAAGACCACCCTGTTCGTCGAGCCCATCAACGCGTTCGGCAACGACTTGGCCGCACAACAGCGCGCGCTGGTGGTGTTCGGCGACATCAGCGGCAGCGTGGCGAAGGGCCACATCGTGCAAGCGAAGGTCAAGGAACGCGGCGGGGCGCTGGTGGTGCAGCAGCTGAACAACCTCACCACGCATTCGTCGATTCAGCCGGCAGCGCAAGCGAACGGCACGACGATCCTTGTCGTTGGCGCCGTGCTGCTGTTGGCGCTGGCGTTCATCGCCTGGCAAGCATTCGGGTTCGTGGCAAGCGGCGGACTTGCTTCGGCGCTTGTTGGCCTTATCAGAAGTCTGTTCGATGCCTTCGGGCCAGCGCTCCTTTCGATAGGCCTGTTGTTTTTGCTGGTCAGAAGCTTCGTTAAGTAGCCACCTGATCAACCCTGAAAGTAAAGGAGTTCCCCATGTTCGGAAGCAAGCTTGGAAGGTTGAACCCGCTTGAGGGCGGCCAGGTCGTGCGCGCGTCATCGCCCGTGTTCGCCGCGCGAGCCCACACCCTGCCAACAGGCGCCCAGCCGTCCGCGCTCTGCGGCCCCGCGCCCGCGCTTGCGCGCGGCGCTTCGCCGCAATCTGGCGAGCGCATCGCCCTTGGGCACAGCGACAGCGGCCCGTGCGCCATCGACGTGCGCGTGCTGGCAAGCCACCTGTGCGTAACGGGCCAGCCCGGCATGGGCAAAACGACGGCCATGGTGCGGTTGATTGCCCAGCTGGTGGGCTGCGGCATCAGCGTAGTGGTGCTCGAACCCGCAAAAGTGGAATATGCCGATGCGCTGCGCCGCGCAGGCGTACCCGCAACCGCGCTCGGCTTCGACGGCGAAAGCGGCACCGCCACGCTGCAAACGAACCCGTTTCTGGTGGACGAACGCGTGCTGCCGCGCGTGTGGATCCAAGATGCGTGCACGTGCCTGGAAGACGTTTACGGGTTGAAAGAGCAACCGCTGCCGCTGCACTTGCGCGCGCTCACCGAGCGCCTGTACCGCCTTCGCCGCATCGACGCCAACCGTTTCGCCAGCTCAAACACCGATTGGCCAACCGTGCGGGACTTCCTTGTGCAAATTCAGCCGTATCTGAAGGAGGAAACGTGCCTGAGTGCCAAGCTGACGCAGGACCTTGCCGGCGCGCTGACCAGCCGCGGACGGGCGCTGTGCCAGAACCCGGCGTTCACCATTAAGCGTGGGCTGGCCGCAAACGACCTGCTCAGCTTCGGGGCGCACGCAAAAGTCCTGCAGCTTTCCGACCTTGGGCCCAGCGACGGCGCGTTTGTTGGCATGCTGCTGTTGCTGCGCGTCATGCGCGCAAGCCGCAGCCTTGGCGCGCGACCGCTGCACACGGTGTTCGTGGTGGAAGAGGCGCATTCGCTGCTGATCGACCAGATGAGCGGGCAGCCCACCACGTTCGCGTGCCTGTACGAAAGCGCGCTGGCGGAACTGCGCGCGGCGGGAATCGGGTTCGCCACCGTCGACCAGCGGCCGGCGCTGCTGCCGGCCGGCGTGCTGTCGAACAGCGTGACGAAGCTTGCCCTTGCCAGCACGCACGGCGACGACCGCAACGCCATCGCAAAAGCCCTCGCGCTCAGCGAGCCCCAAGAGCAACGCTTCGGCAGCCTGAGCACCGGCGAAGCGTTGCTGCAAACCACCGGCGCCCCCGCGCGTTTCGTGAGGCTGGGAGTTTAATCAAGCGGTCGTGCACCGGCCTTTCACCCCTCGTTTCAGCCAATCAATCGAAGCGATGCCGCCCAAGTCCATCCACAACCGCCTCCTTCGCCCCAATGCTGGCTTTGGCATGATTGCGGACTTTCCGAGCCTTGCGACATTCGAGACGCGAATTTTGGCACGATTTTGAACTTTCCGAAGCTCTTCGCCCCCCGTTTCGGCCGCAGAAGCCCTGTTTTGGCACGAATCGGAACTACCCGAAGCTCATGAGAGATGTTTCAAGGCTCGGAAAGTTCGAAATCGTGCCAAAAAGCGACGGGGGTTGTTCGCCACCTAGTCGCTGACGCGGATGGTTACGCCTTCGTAGGCGGGGATTTCGATGACGTCGTAGGGACTGAGCGCGAACACGGTGCCTTCTGGCGCCAGCGGCAGGTCGGGCTGACGGGCGAAGCGGCGCGCGCGGTCGAGACGGCGGGCGCTGGCATCGTCGAAGCGCGACAGGCTGAACTGCGTTGGCGCGGCGGCCGTGTCGATGATGGCGCCGTTCTTGCCGTCCAGGCACGCCACGCTGAAACGGTGACCGTTGCGCTCGTCAAGGAAAAACGCCAGGTGCCTGCTGCTGATGGCGCGCAGGTGCTTCGCCGCCTCCTCGTCGAGGTCGGCGCCGACGGGCCGGCACTCAAGCGTGATGCGCTTCTCGAACTCGACGAAGCGGTCGAACGCGTCGGACAGGCGCGACTCCAGCAGCGGCAGCGTTTTCTCGCCGTCCGATTCGGACCACGCAAGCACGCCGCACGCAAGAAAGTCCATGATTGCGGGCGTGAACAGGCGCTTTCCCGCCGGGCCAAGCGCGGGCGGCACCGACGCCGCAACGCAAGTGCGCACCTGCGCAAGCAGCTGGTTGCACGAAACGTCGAGCATGCGGTCGCGCGCGAGCACCTTGACGGCGCCGACGCCGACAACAACCGCCTGGGCAATTTCCGCGGCATCGTAGTCGACGAACCCGAAATCGTCCTCGCGTCGCAGCTGCGTCAGGCGCACCGCGCCAGCGCTCCATCCCACGCGCTTCGCAAGCGCGTGCAAGCAGTCCAGCTCCTGGGCCTCAAGAGCGGCGACAATGCTGCCGCTGCCCTGGAACAGCCTTTTGCGCAACGCGGTTTTCGACGGCGCGTCTTCAGGCACAGCCGCCACTTCTGCGCTAGCGCAAAAACGCTGCACGGCGCGCTCGAAGCCGTCGCGCAACCGCGCGAAATCAAGGCTCGCCTCGCCGCCAGCCGGAAAACACTCCTCGCGCACCGAACGCTTCACCAGCGGAACCCAACACTGCGCATCCACACCGAACGAAGCGTCTATCCCCTGGTCAACGAAGCATTCCGCGTACGACGTGCCCCCGTCGCCTTCGCCCTCTCCTGCGCTCGCGCCGACTCCCGCGCCGAAATACGCGCGCGCTGCCCCCGAAAGCGCGCGGCGCAGCCCATCCCACTTCGAGCTATCGTAGCGCCGGCCCACGATGCACAGCAGCGCTCCGCCGGCCACATCCGCCTCGACCGCCGGAAACTCGACAGCCTTGCTGGCGCTGAACGCAGTGCCGGCAAGCGCATGGTTAACGCTGATCGTAACGGGCGGCGCGCCGACGCCTAAGGCAACGTCACCGCTCATCCCGCGCGGCACGCAATCCGTGGCTTCCACGGTGCCTTCGCCAAGCGAGCCCTCGCCCGCAAAGGCAAACGGCAGCTCCTGGCAGTTGACGACGCCCACCACCGGCGCCAAGTACACGCCGAACACCAGGTTCGCCTTGCGCTTGAGCGCTTCGGGGAACAACGCGGCGTCGAACGCCCGGTATAAATCGGCAACCGGCAGCTCCGCAAGCAGATCGCGCGCCTCAGCGGCGCCGCCACGCGGATCGCTCACCACGCAATCGGGAACGAACGGCCCGCCCGGCCGAGCGGCAGCCTCGACCAGCGCAACGTAACGCGCCCGATTCTCAACCATCAGCGCCCGGAAACGTTCGCCGCGCATGGCCTCGATGCCCTCGTCGTTGCGCACAATCTCGTCGATAAGCGCATTGATGGGCTCGGCCGCCAGCGCCTCTTCGCCCTCGCCTTCGCCCCACGCCTCGCCCGGACAGCAGCCCCACCAGCGTTCCGTGTCGAAAAAGCGGCTGCCGAACAGGTTCGACGCAAACGCGGCGTCAAGCGCCACCGGCTTCGCGCCGGGACCGCGATTGCCCGAAAACGGCTGCCAAACCTTGCAGCAATCCTGCTTCGCAACCCAAATGGGAACAAGCAGGCGAAACGCCCGCAGCATAAACGTGTTGTCGCCGATTTCCGCCTGGCGCTTCGCCTGCGCGCGCAGCTCGTCGTAGAACAGCAGCTCGTCCTCCATGGCCGCGGCAATCGCGACGGCCTCTTCGCTCTGCTGCGGCGCGAACGACGCGTCGGCAAGCAGCGCGTCAAGCTGCTCCTCAATGACCTCGGCAAGCGGCTTCGCATAGTGCGCGTCCACATTGCGCTTCGAGCGCGGAAGGAACGTTTCGCCTGATGAGAAGTGCTTCAGCGGGTCCTTCCCCGTCAGGAAGTTGCCGCTCATGCCCACGGCGTCAAGATGCGCGCACAGCTGCTCGACGATGGGATTGTGCGTCGGATTGGGGTAATGGCGGAAGTACGTGGTGTTGGCCAGCACGCGCTGCAGACGCATCTCGCGCAGCGCGTCGCCGGCAGGAAAGCCCGCGCCCTTCGCAAGCGCGCAGCCGCCGGCGCGCTCGGTGGGGCAAGCGTCCACCCAACCCGCCAGCGCCTTCGCAACCGCCTTCAACGAACGCTCACTCATGCGCGCACCTTTCCCTTTCCCTGCCGCTTGCCATCATTTTCCACCATTTCACCTGTGAGCGAACGTCAGAATAGCAATTCCCGAACAAACGGGGCTATCTGGCCTTACGCGGCTGCGCGGCTGTCGCGCTATTAGTCAATACTCATAACCGCTCCAAACAACAGGCCAGCCAACATGAAAGCACAAACACAAACGACAAGAATCGCCGAAAGCAGAGCCAATCAGCATTCCATCCATTAGCCTTATCTTTCTAGTCATTTCTAACCATTTGCTAACCATAATGAACAGAAGAAGCCATTTTGCACTTCTTGGCAAATCATCAGGAGATAACGCGAAAAGAAGTGCAGGCGCTCCTTGATATCGGGCAGTCGACGGCTAGGCGAGTCGTAAAGGAAATCGATGTGCGGATGGCGCGCGGCGAAAGCGGCCACGGCGGCCCGCACCTCCAACCCCGTCGAAGGGCCTGGCGGCGGGCGAACCCGCCAAGATGGCGGGTTCGCATGATCGAGTCCGTGGCCATCGAGCCGGCGCCGCTTCGCCAGGTGTACGGCAGTCAGGCGCTGGCCGCAACCATCGAGCGCTTGGAGAAGCGCGTGGCGGACTACCACACGCAAACGGCGCTGGCCGCATCCACCGATTACCCGGCGGGAGAATAACCGTGGCCTACGAAGCACGCATCACCGGTGCCGCCAAGGCGTTCCACGAGAAGATGTTCCCCGGCTACGTGTCGGACTTCCTGCGTACCGACCCCGAGTTCATCGAGCGCTTCGACACCTTCGCGTTCGACGAGGTGGTTGCGCAGGCGAACCTTGACGACGAGACCCGCTACCTGGGATGGCTGGCCACGCTTTTAGGTTGCCAGGGCATCGACGAGTACCGCGCCATGCTGCCCGCTGCGCTAAGCTGCGGCAACGCGAGCTGGCCACGTTCTGCTACATCGCGACGCAAGGTGGTTGCGGCGCGCAGACGAAAGCGCACGCCGCCGCCAACCTCTCGGCGGGCAACACCAAAGAGCTGCTAGTTACCGTTATGTCCGGCAACCTGCCCTTCATCGGCTATCCCCGCACACTCAACGCCCTCGCAGCCATCGAAGACGCAAGCAAGTAGAGAAGCGAGGGTCAAAGCGCCCGCAGGGAGCAACGAAAGGCTCACAGCAAAACGAGCTACCTCCCGTCAGGTTTAGCAAAAATCGCTCATGTATGTGATTTAATTGCTCTTCGCCACCTATAACGACAAGAGGATCTTACATATCCCCAGGTCACAGACTCGGCGCTATTTTCGTTACCCCGTCAAATTGGGTTAAATCACATACATGAGCGATTTTTGTTGCCCAAGGAGCCCAATCTGACAAGGAAACACGAAAAGGGACGGGTCGTTTGTCGCATTTGCCAGACCCGACAAGGGGCCAGGTCGTTGTCAGCTCAGTGGTTTCCTGTCGGTTATGCGGAGCGACGAAGGGCGAGGGCGGAGGCGTCGTCGGGAGTGAGGCCTTCTACGGCGCGGGCGAGGGCGCGTTCGACTAGGTCAGCGACTTGTTCACCTTCCGCCGCGCGGGCGATTGCGCCCACATTCGCGTAGCGCCAGCAGCCGTCCGTGGCCACCAGCAGCGCAGCGTTCGGCGGCAGATCAGCCGAGCCCGACGCAGAGCGCTTCGGGCATCCCAGGTAGTTCGTCAGCTTGCCGTCCGCGCTGTCTAGCTGCGACAACAGCTTCGCCTTGCCGTCGTGCAGGCCGAACACGGCCACGTCGCCTTTGCTGGCCCACTCCACGTGGTTGCCGCGCACGCGCAAGCTCACACCCGCCGCGCCGCCGTGGCGATGCACCACGTGTCGCTCCAAGTTGCCCGCCGCCTGCGACGCCAGGTCAAGCGCGGCGCGGGCGGACAAACCCTCCTCAAGCGCGTCGAGCCCCACGCGCGCCGACGCCGCCGCATACAGCGCGCCGTGCGCCCGACCGCCCATCCCGTCCACCACCATCGCGCATTCGCCGGAATCAGACACCAGCACCACGTCCTGATTCTCCCGATGCGCCCGACGCAACGACGCCGCCATAACCTCCATCCCATCAGGCGTTTTCGCTGCGGTGCTTTCAATCCACATGCCTCTCGGACACTCAATTGCCGCCTTCATTGGGCCCGCCTCCCTTCCTTGCAACGCTGATGAACGCTGCCGCTTGAGCACGCGAATGAACGCATAATCGGAGCGAATCTGCCCGTCATGCGCGCCTTTGCCACCTCGCCTGCTCAAGCGGCAGCGCACCGCTTCTCATCAAAATGGCGAACAGGGGCAGCAAGCAAAACGATTTCCCTTGCAGCCCTGTTCGCCCGCCTTCGTTCCCGTGAGCCATCGCCATTTGACCTCGCGAAACATGCGGCGCCCCGACCCGATGAAGCGGGCGGGGGCGCCGCGAGGCCCTTACGCAGCCACCTGGCCGCAAGCGGGGCCGGCGTGCATGCCGCCGACAGCAGCGGCATCAACGGCCGAGGCAAGCGCAGGCGCATCGGCCACCGACGCATCGGCGGCAGCAGCGCCGGCATCGGCAACCCCAGTGGCCCCGACGCCAGCCCCGACCCCGACGCCCGCGAACGCGACCTGCGACGTGCGCGCCAGCGCGAAAAGCTGCTGCGAGAAGCGGACACGGCTGTCGGTGATGGCCGTGGTGAAGCGGATAAAGTCGTTCTGGAATTCGCCCGAAAGCGTCAACAGGCCTTGATACAGGCTCTCACCTGCGCCTTCGCACGCGCAGAACGCCTCGCTCTTCGCCAGGTCCGCAAGCTGGCCCGCCGCCTGAACGCGGGCGTCCACGTCGTCCAAGTCGGCCTGCAGGCGCAGCTTGAGCGCCTGCAACTCCGCACGCTCGGCACGCAGCGCGCTGTACTGCTTCCAGTACGACGCGATGGCCTCGCCCGCCGACAGCGCCAGCATCACCAGCACCAAGAACACGCCCTTGAGCACCGCCGTGACCTCGCCCGATTCGAACACGGTGCTGGCTACGTCGGACGCGAAGCGCAGCCCGGCGATGATGAGCGCGATCGACGCCGCCGCGCCCAACGCCGCGACGCACGCTTTGCGCGAGCCCATGGCGAAGTTGTTCGCGCCCACGCGCGGAAGCACCCACAGCGTGGCGGCGCAGCCAAGCGAGATGACGATGGCAATGATGTTCGACACCAGCATCGCCTGACCCTCTTCGCTGCCCGACACGATCTCGGTCACAGCTCCGTCGAACAGGCTGTCGACGTCGAGCGCCTTGCACACCGCCGTGTAGTCCAAGCAGGCATTCGCCAGCACCAACAGCGCGATGACCAGCACCAATCCAATTCCCTTGCGCGTTTTCATCGGGTTACCTCCTTGCCTTGCGTCGCGTTCTTCACGCGCTCGGGCTTACCAAACGTCAGCTCCGCCAGGCGGTTGTCGCAGCGCTCAAGTTGGGCCGCCAGCGACGCGCGGTGCGTGGCCTCAAGCTCGGTGCGGTAGCGGATGAGCCCCGCGTCCACCTGCGCCACATAGGCGCCCAGCTGGCCAAGCAGCGTGCGCGGATACTGGTCGATGCCGCTTTCGTGAAACGCCGGATGCGCGGCCGCGGCTCCGACCAGGCGTTTCGCCGTGGCCTCGAAATCGGGAGCCGGCGGCGTGTCGAACGCCACGCCCAAGCGCTCATCGGCACACAGGTCGCTGGCGCTGGGGATGCGCGCCTCGCCCGCCGCGCTCGACACGCGCGGGAACTGTGGAGCGCCATCGTTCTTGCGGCCGAATAGGCCCTTCATGCTGAAAGCCATCAGCGTACTCCTTCCTCACGTGCGTCAACGGAAACGCCCGCACCGGCAGCAGCATCTGCCACGGCGACGGCAACATCGGCAGCGTCGCCAGCAGAGCCGAGCTTGCCAGCACCGGCGCCTTCACCAGCATGCATGGCACCCGCGAATTCGCAAGCGCAGCCGCCATCCACACCGCAACCACCGACAACGCGAGCATCACCAGCGCCCGCACCACCGAGGGCGAATTCGCTAACCACATCGCCGGCTTTTTCGCCCGCGACGCCGCCCGCATCAGCCCACCCGACAGCACAACCGGCTTCGTTGGCGTCGCAAGGCCCGCGACCAGCGACAGCACGAGCGGCTCCAACGCCCGCATCGCCCGCGCTGCCTTCGCCAGCCAACTCCGCCAGCTCGGACAACTCGATGTCCGGGAGCTTCTCGAGCACGCCGGGAAGCACGTACGGGCGGTTCAAGCCGGCGCGCTTGTGCGACCAGCGCAGGTGGGAAAGCGCCTGTTCACGGAAGTGGTTCTGGCAGTACGCCATGTTGCGCTCCATGCTTTCGGCCAGCAGCGCCTGGACGCGACGGGCGCGGTTGAGCAGCGCCATCAGCTCATCGCGGCGCGCCTCGGCCGCCGCAAGCGCCGCCTTCTTGCGAGCGCGAACGACGTCGCTGTCGTGGCTGGCCACCGCGCTGCGATCGGCCTCGGACAGCCCATCGGTGGCGCTCAAGTCCACCTCTGGCTCCTGCCTCGCCGCCTCCTCGGAGCGCGCCACCTCGCCACCCACCGACGCGCACAGCTGCTCGGCCGCGTCGACGGCGATGGTGGCCACGTGCAGCGTGGACGAGTAGTCCTCCACCTGGGATTTCACGTGCGAACGGCAGCGGCTCTCCAGCACCTGCAGGTACGGCGAGTCGCACACGCCGTTTTCGTCCTGCTTCACCTGGCTTGCCCACAGAAGCGCCATCATGCGCTGCGCGCGGATGCGCGGGTTGAACGTTTCGGGGAAGATTTTCACGCGCTGGCCAAGCTCGACCTGGCGCTGCTCGCACCATTCGCACGCGTTGACCAAGTCGGCTTCCGTCTTGAACGCGACGGGCTTTTCGACCACGCGACGCGCCTCGGCTTTTCCTTTCATGCTGGTCTCCTTTGCCATCGGTAACCTGACGGCTTACACCCTAGCGACCGCATTTCGCCCCCATTGCGCAACGAAGGCGAAGCCGCCCTGCGCCGGCGTGCTCGGAACCGCCCTGCGCCGGCAGGCCTTCGCCATCCACCACCGCTTTCGCCCACGCGCACCCGATGGCAGCCGGGAACATCAGGAGGCATCCGCGAACGATGGGCGGCAGCCCATCACGCCTCGAAAGCCCGACAAACGACCCGGACGGCTGTCGGACTTTCGGAGCGGTGAAAATTGCAACCCTCAACGGCCACGCACTGCGCAGGTCGCCTGCGAACAGCACGCCAAACGCGTCGCGCGCCTGGAGCCGCACCCCCTCACACGTCCGTCACGCCTTTCCGCCTTCGAAGGCACTCGCTGTATTCAGGAACACGGAATTATGGCCACTGTTGGACAGTTTTTCGCGTTCCTGAATATTTGGCGGCAGGTCGCGACCACTAGGATTCGGCACATCTTGGTGGCGGCTAGATTACGCGCCCGCGACCTGGGGTTTCGTCAATAGCCACAAGCTGTTACCTCGCAGCAAAAGCAAGCACGCCTCAAGGCCATTCAGCTTCTCCAATTTCTGACCCCGATTCGTTCAGCTTCTCCAAAAAGTGGCAAACAGTGGCCATTTTCGCGAAAAGCTGAGCACACGTGGTAAAGCCGGGCGCAGTCCGCCCGGTAAGTGAAGCAACAAGGAGAACCTCGCGCCGAAAACCTGGCAAGCAACCCATCGTTTTGCGGGCCCGCCTCGCCCCCTACCTAGCGAACAACCTGCCCTTTTGCCGGCTCGCCTCCTTGCCCGGCAACCGTCCTGTCGCTTTCCGGCTCACCCCTCCCGACAACTGTCCTGTCGTTTTCCGGCTTGCCCCTTGCCCGGCGAACGTCCTACCCCTTTGCCGGGCTAGACTCCCTATGCATAGCAAAAACCGCTCATGTATGTGATTTAGCTCGATTTGGCAGGGCAAAGAAAACTGCACTACGTCTGTGACCTGGGGAAACGCAAGATGTTCTTATCGTTCTAGACAGCAGAGCGCAATTAAATCACATACGTGAGCGATTTTTGCGCGCAAGCAGCCTATACAGCGCGAAAAGGGGGCGTCCCCTTGTCGAGGCGCCCTGCCCCGTCGGCCTTGGCGCGCTTCCAAGCAGGCGAAAGCGCGCCAAGGCCGCTGCCATGCCTTCGCTTTCTGCACCCCCAGGAAAGCCAGCGAAGTGGGCGAACGCTGGCTGAATGCGTTCTGGCAATATTTGTCGAGCGGGAGCAATGCCACCCGTGGCACCGCCAGGGCCGATGGTCGACTCCTGGCGTTGCCGCGAAAGCGCTACTTCGCTTTCAGGCTGGCCATGGTCAGCGCTTCGCCGAACAGCGGGCCGGCGCCGTTCATCACGGCGAAGCGGACACGCTCGGGGTCGGCCACCACGCTTCCGGCCAGCTCATGCACGCCGTAGCCGAACAGCTGCGGGCTCATGACCACGCTGGGACCCACCATCACCGTCAGCGCGTCGCGCGACAGCGCAAGCAGGCGCGGCGCCGTTTTGTTGATGAACGTCACGCCCGTGATGAACGCGAAATCGGCCTGCGGCAGCACGAACTCGCACGCCGGATCGGGCGTGTCCAACCCGTCGCGGCAGTTGCGCTCGAGCACCGTGAGGTTCGCGTACTCGGCGATGTCGGTCACGTGCGGGAAATGTCCCACCACCACGACGTTCGCGCCGTCGCGCGCCGCGATCTCGCCGCGATACGCCTGGAACGCGTCCTTCGGCCCGCCGCCGCGCTCGCCGTCGGTGGGCCGGTCGCCCGGCAGCGCGTACTCGCAGCCCAACGGGTCAAGCAGCTCGCGGCGCGCGTACCACGCGTTCAGCGCCGCCACGCCCAGTGACGCCTCCTCGAAGCACCACGACTTCGCCAGCTCGGTCACGTGGCGCAGCTTCATGCCGCGCAGGTCGGCCTTAAACGCGCGCTTTCCACCGCCGCGCGTGGTGAACGCCACGCCCATGCCGCAGTCGGCTTCCACGTACGACCAGTTCAGACCCAGGCAATAGTCGCGTACTTCCACGTCTTCCGGAATTCCCGCGATAAGCTGGTTGTACAGGTCCCACGCCGTGCCGGGCGCGTACGTCCCGGGGTACGCGATGGGCGAAGCGGCGTCAAAGCTCATGGTCGACATGGCACGTCCTTTCATAGCGAAACGGTGCGGCGTGTCCTTTCAAGCCGCAATTCCCGTATTATTCTCATTAAGCACTAATGATACAACGAACGACGAAACGATGGGGGCTTTCATGCTGTTCCTGCTGACCGGCGACGTGCAAATCGGGAAAACCAGATGGCTTGAGAAGCTGTGCGGCGACCTGGCAGCCGCGGGCGTTTGCGTTGCCGGCGTCATCGCGCCTGGTCAGTGGGTGCCGCGCGCCGAGGGGCAGCCCGGCGGCAAGCACAGATTCGACGGCGAAGGACGCTTCGAGAAACTCGGCATCAACAACGTGCTGCTGCCGCAAGGCGAACGCATCGTGTTCGCGCGCCGCCGCGACCTGGCGGAAGGCGACCAACCGTTCGCGCAGGGTGAGCAAGCGAAGGCCGCGCAACTTGCCTGGGCCATCTCCGACGAGGCAATCGCCCAGGTCAACAACCATTTCGCCACGCTAGCGAAAATGGGACAAAGGGACAGTCCCTTTGTCCCATTCGCAGCCAAGGAATTGAATAGGAAAACGTGCGGCGGCGGAAGCCCCGCTGCCACAACGAAGCCAGAAAACCACCCACGCTCATCATTCACCTTCGGTACCGCAGGAAAAGAAAGCATTGATGGGCATAAACCAATTTCGCGCAACGGCAATGTACCTGCCGATACGGCAATGGGACAAAGGGACTGTCCCTTTGTCCCATTGCCGGGCGGCGACGCGAACGGGAGGGCGACCACAGGCGGCACTTCGGCGGATAGCGACAGCGCAGGCGGCCATCCAACTGCAGGCGGGGCTCTAACGGGCGCAGTTTCCGCCAGCGAAAAGCTGGCGCCCGCAATCGCGCCCGGGTCGTTCCTGATGGTCGATGAGCTGGGGCGGTTGGAGCTTTTGCGCGGATGCGGGTTTACGAACGCCGTGGCTCTGCTTGACGCCGGCCCCACGCCGACATTCCCCCACGCGCTTGCTGTGGTGCGCGAAACGCTGCTTGACCAGGCCGTCAGCCGCTTCGCCCCCGCTTGGGGAAAGCCGCATCCCATCGCGCCGGGAGACGAAGCGCGCCAACTTATCCTCAATACGTTCGGGGTTCGTTAGCCCATTAAGTCGCGAACTCGCTCGGCCCTATGAGGTGCGAGGAAGATCACCTCACTTAGGTGGCACAAGAAGCCCGCCACACAAGGTACGCACAAGTCGCGCCGAAAAGCTGGGCACGATTGCCGTTTTGGCCCGATGTGGGAACTACCACGATTCCCACATCGGGCCAAAACGGCGCCGGACGCCCAACACGGGCTGCTTCCGTTCCCACTTCGCCGCTTTTCGACGTCGCGCCACGGGGGGTTCCAGCTACGCGGCGCGGCGGCTTTCCCACATCTAGCGAATACCGCCTTCCTGGCCGAGCACTCTTTCCCACTTCGGCCAAAAGCGGCATCGCCCGTCAGAGCGATTCGCTCGCATCGGCAAAAAACAACCGATGCGCGGCGGAAAAACGCGCCCAATGCCACCAAGCAGGCGCGAAGGCAAACGCATACGTCTAATCGGCCTGGCCACATAAGCGCTCTCGTCTGACAAGATAAAACCTGGCAAGGGGATGAGACGTTCGCCAGGCCCCAGTCCTCGCACGGTCACAAAGGGCTGCTTTCACCAGGCGCCTACCCTCTCTTGTCGCATCCGGCCCAAAACCTGACAAACGACCCGTCCCTTTGTCATGCGTGCCGTGTGTGGCAGGTTGCCTCCCGCATCGAGTTGGGGCAGCGCGCCCTCTAGCGCGTCAGCACGGGGACGCAGACGCGTTCTTGCAGGCCGTCGTCCAGTTGCACGTCCACTACGCGCGCGTCGGTGCCGTAGATGCGCGCGAGCATCTCGGTGGTGATGCACTCGGCGGGCGTGCCTTGCGCCAGCACGCGCCCTGCGTCCATGACAATAACGCGGTCGGCGCAGAACAGCGCGTGGTCGGGGTCGTGCGTGACCATGACCACGGCTTTTCCCATGCGCGACAGCATGCTCATGCGCGACAGCACCAGCTGCTGGTTGCCGAAGTCGAGCGCCGCGGTGGGCTCGTCCATCACCAGCACATCGGCCTGCTGCGTAAGCGCGCGCGCAATGAGCACCAGCTGCTGCTGGCCGCCCGACAGGTTCGTGTACGCCTTGTCGGCCAGCCCCACGATACCCAGAAGCTCCAGCGCCTTGTATGCGATCTGCCGGTCGCGCGCCGTGGTTTGCGCCAGCTTGTTGATGTAGGGCGTGCGGCCCATCAGCACCACATCGGCCACGGAAAACGGGAACGGCGGCGTGTGCGCCTGCGGAATGTAGGCGAAATGCCGCGCGCGCTCGTGCTCGGGCATGCCGGAAAGCGGCCGTCCCGCCACGAACACCTGGCCGCCCAGCGCGGGGATCAGGCCCATCATGGCCTTGAGCGTGGTGGTCTTCCCGCAGCCGTTCGCGCCGATGATGCACACGAACTCGCCGCGCTCCACGCAAAACGACACGCCGTGCACGATCTCGGCCGGGTGCTTCTTCCCGTAACCGCACACCAGATCGCGCACCTCAAGCGCATGCGGCTCGCCGGCAGGCCCGCCAACGGCAGCGGCAGCGGCCTCGTGCGACGCACGCGCAGCACTCGCAGCATAAACGGCCGCTGCACCGACACGGCATCCCTCAGGCCCGCCAACGCCAACGCACGCAATATCAACAGCGCCTGCCGCGGCCTCACGCGACGCACGCGTATCGCTTGCTCGCTCGCCGGCAAACCCGCCAGCGCCCACGCTCGGCGTGCCCGCGGACGCAGCCACGCCTTCGCCAGCCTGCTTGCCTGCGCGCGCGGCAGCCTCTTCGCCGCCCGGCGCGCCCGCTACCTGCACTTTTTCCGCGGCCATTAGCGCCACCCCTTCATGTTGTGCTTGAAAATGACCACGAAGAACGGCACACCCAGGATAGCCGTCAGAATACCGATGGGCACCTCCACCGTCATGGCCAGGCGCGCGATGTTGTCCACCAGCAGCAGGTACACGGCGCCCACCACCATAGAGCACGGCAGCAGCACCTTGTAGTTCGGGCCGACGATGGCGCGCGCAAGGTGCGGGATGACCAGGCCAATCCAGCCCACAATACCCGCCACGGCCACCGACGCGCTCGTAATCAGCGTGGACGCGAAAATCACCAGCAGGCGCGTGCGGCCCGTCTTGATGCCCATGGCGCGCGCCTCCTCGTCGCCGAACGACAGCACGTTGAGCTTCCACGACTGCGACATCAGGATGACGAACCCGATAAGCATGGGCGCCAGGCACATAAGGAAGTCGCCGGCGTTGACGTTGGCGAAGCTGCCCATAAGCCAGAACGTGATGGTGGGCAGCTTGTCGTCGGCGTCGGCCAGAAACTTCACCATGGACATGCCCGATTGGAACAGCGTGGACACCAAAATGCCGGCCAGCACCAGTCCCAGCGTGGGGTCGTAGTCGACCTGCCGGTTCAGCCACACGGCCATGCCCACGGCCAGCATGCCGCCCGCGAACGCGAACAGCTGCACGTATTCGCCGGCAAGCCCCCACAGAAGCGCCAGGCACGCGCCCAGGCTTGCGCCCGCCGATGCGCCCAGCAAATCAGGCGAGGTCAGCGGGTTTTTGAACATGCCCTGGTAACTGGCGCCCGCCACGGCCAGCGCCGCGCCCACCAGCATGCACACGCCCACGCGCGGCAGGCGGATGCGGAAGAGCACGCGGTCCATCTTCGGATCGACGTTAGCCGGGTCGAAGAAGTGCGCCCAAAACGTCTGGCACACCTCCACGGGCGTCATGGCGTATTTGCCCATCATGAACGAGAAGAAGAACGCCACTATCACCACCAGCGCGATGAGCAGCTTCACCTTCAGCGTGACCTTCAAACCGAACGTCTTGTCGGCGGCTTCCCGCACGGCCGCGTCGGCGGCGTCGGCGCGCGCGTCTATGTCGGAAAGCAGGCTGCCGACCAGCTGCTCTTCAGCGGCCTGCTGCGAAGGCGCTTGCGCGGCGGGTGCCTGCGACGCAGAAGCCTCCAGGAGGCACGGCGGCTGCACGGGCGTTTGCGAAGCGCGCTCCGCCTGCGCCTGCTGCGCTTCCTGCGCCGCCATCAGTCAGCTCCGTTCGCGCGGGCGCTGGTAGCGGCGGACGCGGAACCCGCGGCACCGCCAGCCGACCCCGACGCGGCCGCCGACGACCCCGCCGACGCGCTACCGGCCGCAGCGCCCGCCGAACCCGCGGCCGCGCCGTCGCCAGCCGACGCGCCCGATGCACTCGCAGAACCCGACGCGCCCGAAGCCCCATCGCCTTCGCCATTTTCCTGCACCAGGTACAGCTGGCCGGTGTTCGGGTCCTGATACACCTTACCGGCGTCGATGTAGTACGACCCGCCCGCCGTGACATCCTCGGGCATGTCCTGCGGGTCAACCTCTTCCATGCTTGATTCGTCCAGCTCGTCCACCGACGTGGTGGCAATGTTCCAATGCAACATAAGCATGACCAGAAAACCGCAGGCCAGAACTAACATGCAGTCAACCATGTTCACGATGTACGCCGACGGGTTCACGTCCTCGCCCATATCCTGCCCGCCGCGGCGAAACGAGCTTGCGCGGAAATCGCGATGCATGGCTACTCGCCCGCCTTCGCGCCCGCCGACACCGCGGCCGGCTTGCCCTTGCCCGCGCAGTCAAGCTGCTTGAACTCCTCCAGCGGGTCGCCGTCGTAGTTCGCCGGCAGCTCCACGCCTTCCTTGCGGGCGGTAGCGGCCTTGTCAAGCACGCACGTCATCAGCGACTCAAGCGACTCGATGTACTCGCCGTACCAGCCGCTGCGCACCTTCGACACGATCAGCGCCGCCACCGCGCACGTCAGGCCGCACACGGTAGCGTCGAACGCCACGGTCAGCGACTGCGACAGCAGCGTAACGTTGTTCTGGCCCAGCGCCACGATGCCCGGGCCCAACGGGATCAACGTGCCCATAAGGCCCAGAAGCGGCGCGACCTTCGAAATGGTATCGGTCCATGCCAGGCGGCTCTTGCAGCGGCGCTCGGCCTGCGCAATCTGGATCTGCGCCAGCGCGAACAGCGGCTCCTCGGGCAGGCCCATGTTGCGCGCCGCCGTGATAAGCGCGGCCTTCTGGTAACGCAGAAGCTGGCTGGCCAACACCACGTCCACCACGTCGGCGTATGCGGCGTCGTTAATCTGATTCACGATGCGCGGCATGTTCTGCTTGAAATGGCGGCGTTCGGTGAAGAACTCGACGATCACAGCGCCCAGGAAAAACAGCGTGACCACGATAAGCGCCACGATAACCACCATGACAGGCGTAAGCAGCCCCTGCGCAATGTCGTGCAGAATGTCGGGCAAGTAGGTGTCGTTGTACAAATCCACGGGTGTCTCCTTTAACCGTTAGTGCTTGCCGTAAGGCGGATAGCTGTTGCCAAGCAGGTCGCGCGCCTGCTCATCGGTGATGTCGCACCAGTACAGAAGGCTGTAGAACTTCTTCGTTTCCTCGACCATGTCCACGTCGTAGCGGTCGGGGTACAGCATGTTCGCCACCCACTGCAGGCCCAAAAAGCGGTTGACTCCCGGCGGGCGGTCGCACCAGGCGAACGGCGCGTTGGGCATAGTGTAGACGCGCCCGTCGCGCACGGCCTTGATGACGGCCCAGTCCGAGCTGGTGCGGATGATCTCGTCGGCGCCACCGCGAATGACGTCGTCCCACGCGATGATGACCTCGGGATCCCACTGGATCACCGACTCCAGCGACACCGACGACATGCCGTAACCGCTGGTTGATACGGGCACGGCCGCCACGTTGCGCGCGCCGGCTTCGGCGAACGTGCGCGCGTGCAGCGAGTCGTTGGGCTCCGACGCCAGGCCGAACGGGCCCTCGGCGTAGTACAACGACACCTTCTCGTCCTCGGGGATGTCGGCCACGGCGGCGCGCACGTCGTTGTAGATGCCCTCGCAGTACGCGGCAATCTTCTCGGCGCGCTCCGTTTGGCCAATGATGTCGCCGATGAACCGGTACGCGTTCATGACGTTCGTGAACGACCCGTCCACCATGACCACGGGAATGCCCGTTTGCTCCTGCAGGTTGTCGCACGTGGAGATGTCGGACGCGGAAATGGCCACGGCGCTGACATCGAACACCAGCTGGATGTCCTCGGCCATGAGCATTTCCAGATCGATTTCGCCGCCGCCGGAAAGCGAGCCCATGTACTTGAGCTTGTCGATGCCTTCGGGCAGATATGCCAGCTCCTGATCGGTGAACTGGTACGCGCAGCCACCCTGCAGTTCGGGCGCCAGCGAGAACACGTAGATTTCGGCCAGGCCCGAGGTGAAGTAGATGCGCTCAAGCTTGTCCACCGTCGGGATGGTAAGCGTGCGGCCGGCGTGATCGGTTACCGTGCACTCGCCGCGGAAGAACGCGTCGCCGGCCTCCGAGCGGCAGCCGGTCAGCATGGACAGCGCGCCGGGCAGCGCCAGCGTCAGCGCCGCGGTGCCGCCGAATTTGATGAACGAGCGGCGCGAGATGCCGCCCGCTTCTTGCATAGGTTGTGTGTGCAACGTTTCCCCCCTGTGTCATTCGCTGCATGGTTCCTTGTTAGTTTGCGTCGATTTGGCGCGGGTCGTAGCCGTCAAGCAGCGCGGCGGCCAGCGTGGCCTTGTCGTTTATGGTCCAAGCGCCGTCGGAGCCCTTCGACAGCGCAACGCTGACCTGGCGCTGCTCGGTTACCACCTGCGCGTTGGCCGCAGCGGCCTCGAACTGCGCGTTGGCGTAGCCGTCCTGCATGGCGTTCGCGCCCGTCTCGATGGCGGCATCGCGCGCGTGCTCCATGATGGGCAGCACGTCGGCCATGCGCTTGGCGTTGAACGTCACCGTCACCGTTGCGGCGTCGCCCTGCACGTCGGTTGCGGCGGGTTGGCAGTCCGCGCCGTCGAAGTACCAGGCGGCGAACACGTCAGGCGCCACGCCGTAATCTTGCGGATAGAACGCGATGAGCTCGAACAGGCCCTCCGCCGTGGCGGCGTCGGTGTCCAGCGTGGACGTGATCGCCGTCACAGCTTCCTGAGCGGCCTGGCCCTTCGAGGCGCCACCGTTAGCCGCGCACCCCGCAAAAGCACCTGCGGACGCAATCAAAAACGCAGCAAGCACCGAAGCCACCGCGCCGACGCGCACGCGCGCAACAACGTTGTGTGCCCTTGATTTCATCTGCAGCATGTTCACTCGTTTCCTTTCCGATAAGGGGCTGGCGCGCGCCGGCCCCGCTTGTTTCATGGCGAGGCCCAGGCGCCGCGGCAGCTTGGCCACCATGGCGCCTGGGGCTTCTTTGCATTTGGGGGAAGGCGCTCCGCAAGGCGCCCCAGCTTGGGAGCCAAAAGGCTTCCCGGCCCCGTCAACTAACCCGCACTCGGCAGCGCAAGGTTTGTTGGGTCCCCAACTGGGGCGCGAAAGGCGCCGAAGCACCCGTCGCGCCCCAGTGTCTGCGGAAGCGGCCAATGTAACCGTTTCCGCACGTCACGCGAGCCTAACGGCTCATGCGACGGCGAGCCAGCGCAACGCCCGCAGCCGCCATGGCGGCGATGGCCAGGGCCGCTACGGCAGCCATGCCCGCCGCGTCGGCCGTGGGCGCCAAGGTCGCCGCGTTGCCGGCAGCAGCCGCAGGCGCGCCGGTCGCAGCGGTGTTGCCGCCGTTGCCAGCAGCAGAGCCGTTGCCGTTGTCGCCGCCGTTTCCGTCGGTGCCATCGCCCGGCACCGCAGGCTCGGGAGCCTTGGCGATGTCGAACGTGCCGGAAGCCGTGCCGGCGTAGTTGCCCTTGAACGTGACCGTATAGGCCGCCGTGCCAACTTCGACGTTGTTGCTGTACGCCACGTCGTAGTCGACGCCGGCGGCCAACGTCACGCCGTTGTACACGACGGTCAGGGCGGGCTCAAGCGCCGCACCGGTGTAAATCTGGCCCGGAGCGGTGATGGTGGCCACGTCCTTCGCCAGGTTCTTCGGGGCGACCTTCACGGCAACCTTGACGCTTGCGGCGTTGTAGTTGTCCGCATCGGCCGGGGCGAAGCACACCGCCATGCAGGCGATGCCGGATTCGGAGACCTGCGGCATGCGCTGCGGGTCGTCCCAGGCGAACGTGCCGGCAACGCTTGCCGCGCCGCCCGCAAGCGAGCTTTCCGCAAGCGTCTGGCCGAACACCAGGTCGGTTGCGGAAGGAGCCGCCGTGATGACGGGCGTTGCCTTGTTCACCGTCAGCGCCACCAGGCGCTTGACCGTCTTGGTGACGGGATCCCAGCCATCGACCGCGGAGTAGTCGGTGGAGGCCAGCTGCTCATCGGTGGGGGCGAACACGGCGTCATAGGCACCGCACTTCACCGTCGGGACCGCGGAGGCATCGGCCCACTTCCAACCGGAAGGAAGCTTGATGCCCGCAAGCATGGCCGTCGGGTCGTAGGTGACCGGGTCGAGCACGGGGTTCGCAAGCTTGCCTGCGGCCTTCGTGCGCACCTTGAGCGGCTCGGACACGGCATCGGCGTAGTTGGGCAGGCCGGAAACCTTCGCGTACACGTAGTAGGCGGCGTCGGCATCCAGACCGGTGAAGCTTGCGGAATCCTGCCACGCAAGGGCCGAGGCATCGGCGCTTGCAGAGGTCGAGATCGCGTACTGCACCGCTGCGGCGGTTTCGCCGTCCGCCTCCGCGGCAGGCTCGGCCTGGGCCGTCACCGTCACGGAGCTGGAGGAGGCATCGAAGCCCTCGCCGACCCACGCGATGGAGTTGGGGGCCTTGGCAACCACCAGGTCCACCGTATTGGTGGTCACGGAAACGGCTTCAGCCTTCGCGTCCTTCGCGGAAACCACGCAGTACACCGTGTAGGTGCCTGCGGACATGCCGGCGGGCAGCTCGTAGGTTGCCGACGTCGCGCCCTCGATGGGCGTGCCGGCAACGCGAGCGCGCGCCGTGGCGTCTACGCTGTACCACTGGTAGGACGCATCGGTCAGGCCGCTCATGAGCTTCGCATCGACGGTCGCCGCGATGTCGCCCTGCTTGTAGCCGAACGCGCCCTCGCCGCCCTCGATCTTCGCGATCGAGATCTGCTGCTGGAACACCAGCTTCGTGAGGCCCGACCAGAAGCGATTGCCGCCCGTTTCGCCATCCCAGGCGCCCATGATGCTGACGACGCCGGAGCCGGAGCCCATCTCCTGGGCGCCCTCGAGCGCCTCGGAGACCGTGGCGCCGCCGCCCTTCGCGTAGGCCAGCATGATGCCCGCGGGCAACGTGCCATCAGCTTCGCCGAGCACGGCGTCGCTTTCGGCTTCGGGATACCACTTGCCGGCGTTGGCGGCATCAAGCGTTCCACCCCAAGCCTTCGGGCTGGTTTCGTCGAGGATGACCTTGTCCTCGCCCGCAACGTCGAGCTCCAGGTTGTCGATCAGGTCGTTGAACGTGACGTAGTCCGTGGAACGGTAGACGTTCCACTTGCCGCCCTTGTAGTACTGGCCGCGCGCCTCGCCGTCCGACTTCCATTTCAGCAGGTCGGCATAGCTCGCATCCTTCGATGCGGTGATATTGCCCTCGGCGTCCCGCGTCTCGACCGTCAGCGCGGTCGCGGCGTTGCGCGTCACCTCGATGGTGGCGACGTTGCTCCAGAAGCGGTTGCCGCCCACGGTGTTGTCGCACACGCCCATCAGCTGCAACGGGGCCTTGTCGGTAACAACCTCAGCCTTCTCGGCAGCCGCCAAAGCGTCAGTAGCCGTTTCGCCCGTGCCAAGCTGATAGTTCAGCGCCAAACCAGCCGGCAACTGCTGCGCAGCATCGCCCAAGTTTACGGTCTTGCCGTCAGCGCTCGCCGTGGCATCGGGATACCAACAGCCCTTGTTCATGGTCGCCAGGGTGCCGGACCATTTGCCACCGCCGTCCGCGGCGCAAGCCTTCACTACGTCGTACTCGCCAACCGTCACGCCCATATCAGCGAACAGGTCGTTATACGTAATGTAATTGGTGGAGCGGTAGACGCTCCACTTGCCGCCCTTGCAGTACTGACCCAGGGCCACATCGCCGTCGGTGGTAGCCAGGGCCTTGAGCCGAGCCGCCGCAACCGGAACGGTCTGCTCCACGTTGCCCTGAGCGTCCTTAACCACGATGTTCAGCGCCGTAGCGGCCTTTTTCACCACGATCTTGTCCACACCGGACCAGAAGCGGTTGCCGCCCGTGGCGCCGTCCCAGGCGCCCATGAGCTGCAGCGGCGCCTTGGACTCGTCGGTCTTCGCGGCAGTTGCAGCAGCCAAGGCAGCCTGCGGCGTCTCGCCGCTGCCCAGCTGGTAGCTCAGAGCCAAGCCGGCGGGCAACGTCTGGGCAGCCTGGCCCAGCGAACCGTCGGACTCCGCGTTCGGGTACCACCTGCCGGCCTTCATCTGACCGAACGTGCCCGTGAACTTACCGGCGCTGCCGCCCTGCCAGGCCGTGACCTCATCGTCGTCGCCCACGGACAGGCCGAGCTTCGCGAACAGGTCGTCGTAGATGACGTAGTTCGTGGAGCGATAGACGCTCCACTTGCCGCCCTTATAGTACTGGCCCAGGGCCACATCGCCGTCGGCGGTGGCCAGGGCCTTGAGCTCGGAGGCCGTCACGGTCTTCGTGTCGGTCACCGTGCCATCGGGATCCCGCACTTCCACGGTCAGGGCCGTTGTGGCGTCGCGAACCACCTTGACAGTGGTGACATTGCCCCAGAAACGGTTGCCCATGACGTTACCGTCGGAAACGCCCATGATTTGCAACGGGGCTTTCGCAGTGGCCACGTCAACCTTCTCGGCTGCGGCCAGCGCCTCAGAAGCGGTGGAACCGCTGCCCATCTGATAGCTCAGCGCCAGGCCGGCCGGCGACGCCTGCTTCGAAGCCTCGCCCAGCGTGCCGTCAGCAGCCGCGTCGGGATACCACTTGCCCGCCTTCATCTGCGCCAACGTACCGACATACTTTCCGGAGCCATCAGCCGCGCAAGCCTGCACGGTATCGTACTTGCCCACCGTCACGCCGGCGTTTGCAAACAGATCGTCGTACGTCACATAATTCGCAGAGCGATAGACGCTCCACGTGCCGCCCTTGTAGTACTGGCCAAGCGCGGGCTCGCCATCGGTGGTGGCCATAGCGGTCAGTTCAGCAGCCGTGAAGGAGACAGTCTTCTCCAGCGTCTTGCCATCGGCCTGGTAAACCTCAACGGTCAGCGCCGCCTGGCTTGCCGATTCCCACTTCGCGTACAGCGTCTTGTCGGCATTCACCGGCGTGGCGAAATCGTACGCGGAAGCGGCCAGCGTCTTGCCGCCGTCGGTGCTTTCGAACCAACCGGCGAACGTGGCGCCATCCTTAGCGGGGTCAACCGCGGGTTTCGTGGCCGCAGCGCCCTTCGCCACGGTTTGCACGGCCGGCACCGGCGTGCCGCCCATCGCATCGAAGCTCACCGTGAACTCGGACTTCGCGGGCACCGAACCCATGGAATCGAACTTCCACTGGTTGCTGGCAACCATGCTCTGCGCGAACGCAGCCGCAGCCGTGCCGTCATAGGCTTTCGCCGTCACGTTATACACGCTGTAGAACGAGCTCTTCGTCAGCGGGCTCGTCACGAACGCAGGCGTGCTGGCCGACTCGCCCAGGAACGTCACCGTCTTCAGCGCACCGTTGTTGCCCGCAAACGCCAGCTCGCCCACCGACTTCACGCCAGCCGGGATGGTGATATCGGATACGCCCGTTGCGCGGAATGCGCTGTTACCGATCGTCTCAAGCTGAGAACCCTCGGCAAACGTCACGGACTTCAGCTGCGCCATGGTGACATCGGTGCTCGAGGAGCCAAACGCATATGCGCCCAAGCTCTTCACCGTGGCAGGAATGCTTACGCTGGCAATCTTGCTCTTCGATTCGTTGACGGCCGAACCCGAGAAGTCGGAATACGTGCCGCCGAACGCCTTGTCAGCGATGGCGGTGACAGTGTAGGTGGTGCCGTCCTTCTCGACCGTGGCCGGGATGACCAGGCCGAACGTCTCGAGCGCGCCCTTGTACTCGACGCCGGTCACCGTAGCGGTACCGTCAGCGTTGTATACATACTGCAGCTCATACGGCGTGCCCTCGACCAGCTTGAAGCTGCCGGTCTTCGTGCCGGTGTAGCAGCCCATGCCCGCGATGGCATACGTGGCCGTACCCAGCTTATCGTTGCCTGTGTAGGAGATGGTGTAGTCGGTGCCTTCCGTCAGCTGGGAGCCGCCGTACCACACCGTGACGGGCGTGTACACGCCGCCCTGCTCGAACACGATGTCGTCCGTGCCCTTGACCTGGGCACCGGCGATGTCGAGCTTGGCGCCCTGGTCGACGATCTTGAACTTCATGTTGTCGTAGTTGCTGAAGTTGCCGCCGGAGATGTAACGAGCGGTCACATAGCCGTAATCTTCGCCGCCGACCTTGCCCAAGTTCTCCTCACCGGGCTTGACGACCTGGCCCTCGTTGAGCGAAGCGCCGTACACCACGCGGTAATCCTTACCCAGCGTCAGCGACTTGCCCTTGTACACCACGTCGTTGACCGTAGGCTTGATGCTCTTGCCCGTGTACGACACCGTCAGCAGGCCGTCGTTTTGGTGCTCGGGGGAAAGATCGGCGCGCAGCGTCATGGAATCCCACGCGATGGCGTCCGCCGTGTCGGTGGTCTTCGGCATCGAGATGATGCTGCCGTCATAGGAGACCGACGTCGGATAGGCGTTCTGCTTGAGCTTCTCGGCATCCTTGTCCCACGCAATCTTGGCCGTCTTGATGGAGAACGTGCCGTCGGCCTTGCCGGTGAAGTGCGCGGAATCTGCCGCGGCGGTCACCACCATGGTGTACTTCTTCGCGTTGACGGCGCCCTTCTTGCCCGTGTCCTCGGTCGTGGCGTTGCTGGACGCGTCGACGTTCGACAGGTTCTTATCGCTTTGATCAAAGGCGAACGTAAACTCGCTGGAGTCGATCTCCTTGCCAGCGGCGTTCTTCACGTGCACACCGGAAGCCGCCGGTTCCTGCGCCGTCCAGTTGAACACCTTCGTATCGAAGGTGACCGTGCAGTTCGCCAGGTCGCCCTTGTCGATGCCGTACGCGAACGAGCCGGCCTCGCCGGAGTACGCGCCGATGCCCTGTACCGTGGCGGTGTAGGGCTTGCTGTCGGCAGCCGTAACCTCGACGGCGTCCTTCTGCGGAACGACGCGGAAGTCGGTATCCTGCTGCAGCTGCTTGCCGTTGAGCGTGACCGTCGCCTTCGGCGTCGCGGCCAAGCCGGTGTACTGGGCGTTCGCTGCGAATTCCACCGTCGCGGCCGAGAGGTCGGTCGTAGGCCAGTTCACCTGGGAGTTCAACGCCGGGTTGCCGCCGTTGACCTTGCCGTCGGACTTGGTCCAGTACGTGCCCCAGCCGTCCTTGTCCGCACCGACGTTCAGCACGGCGATGGCGTTGGTGGTGTTGGGGTTGTAGCGCGAGACGCTGTCCTGCTTGGCGGGGTCGTAGGCGTTGTTCGCCTTGAAGTCGTCCGCGGAGAGCAGCACGTTGTTGTACACGGTGCCGCCAGACGTCTCGGTATCGTCGGCGTACATGCCGTACACCAGGCGATCGTTGTACACCAGGCCCGCAACCGCAACGTTATCGTGCACGTAACCGCCGTTGTCGCCCACCAGCGCGCGCTGGCGCATGTTGTCGATGGCCTTCACCGCGCCGGCATTGTAGCAGCCATACACCTCCGGCGTGCCCGAGGCGTTCTGCTGCTCGCCGTCCACGTCCTTCGTGAAGCACGACAGGTTACCCGCGATGCCGGAGGCGAAATAGCCGCCGGACTGCGTGATGGCACCGCCCTGGCCGGTCCAGGTGCCGGCCACGATGGTGCCCAGGTTGCCACAGTACGAGACCGTGCCGTAGCTGCTGCCCACGATGCCGGCCGGGAACGGCTTGGTGGCGCGGCTACCCAGGATGGTGGCAGCCGAGTCGTTGATGCAGCCCGAGATCTGGGTGTAGGTGCCCGCGCGGCCCACGATGCCGGCCGGGAACGAGTAGCCGTATACGCTGCCGGAGTTCGTGCAGTTCGTCACGGCAAGCGCGCCCGCACCGGACGCCATGCCGTCGTCGGAGCCCTCCTGCGTGAAGTTGCCCGAGTACGACGTGGTGGTGGTCTTCGCGCGCAAGCTGCCCACGATGCCGCCCATGCCCGAGGCATGCGGCGCATCAAGATAGCCGGAGTTCGTGCAGTTATCGATGGAACCGCGGCTGTAACCCGCGATGCCGCCCACGTTGGACGACTGCGAGTACACCGTGTTGCCGAAGCGGTCGAGGCCGTTGGTCTTGGGCGTGTCGACCTTCACCGAACCCGTGTTGCTGCAGTTCGAGATCGTGCCGTGCGCCGTGCCCGCGGCCTTGTCGACGGTAGAATCCACGTCGCCCGCGCTACCGACCACGCCACCGATGTTGATGGCAAGGATGGACTGGTCCTCCCAATCGGTTTCGCTGGCGCCCGCCTTGTACGGCACGCCCGGTTCAGACACGGAAACCGCACCCGTGTTCGAAACGCCGGTCACGTCGCCCGTGCAAATGCCAGCCACGCCGCCCACGTTCTTGATGGGGAACACGATGGCCTTCGTCTGGTCCATCGAATGCGACACGGTAAGCGTGCCCGCGTTCGTCACGCCGCTGATCGAACCCTGCGAAGAGCCCACCAGCAGGCCGACGTTCTCGATGGCCTTCGTGCTGTCGGTTTCGGCGATGGTCAGGCTAACCTTGCTGCCCACGTTCACGTTCTCGATGGCCGAGTCTTCGCCCGCCGCACCGATAAGGCCCACGTTCTTCGTGGCGCCCTGCGCGTTGACGGTCACGTTGTCAACGGTGTGACCCTTGCCGTCGAACGTGCCGTCGAACGTATGGCCGCCCTGCCCGCCAACGGGCACGACGTCTTGGGCCATGAAGTTGAGGTCGCCGCCCAGCTCAACCGTTTTGCCGGCGAACGAGTCGGTGGTGACCCCCGCTTGCGCCTCGTCGGCGGCACCGTTCACCAAATTTGCGAACGCGTTCCACTGACCAGGCTTTGTGATGACATACGTTGACCCCGTGGCATTTTTGTACCACGAATAGTCAACGGTGAAAGTGTTCGCGATGCCAATGGCCGGGATGGCCACCAGCGCAGCTACCACGGCCAACGTGGCCGCAATCGCCTTGCGCGAAAACTTCCGCTTCTTTGCACGCAACGCCGTCGCCGCTGATGACGGCGGCTTTGCATGCCGCTGCGTTTCGTGCATCTGCACGCTCCTTTCTTTCCCGCTTTCCCTACCTACTTATGTCAACGACGTTGGCTTCGCCTGTCGTCGATACCAAACAGCCGCCTGCGCGCCGCCGGCAAGCACCGCCGCCACGCCCAAGGGGCCGGCGTACTTCTTGAACGGGTTGTCGTGCTCCACCGTGCGCTCTACATCGGAGGCATTCGGATTGGGAATCTGATACACCGAGAAGGACGGCGCGCCCGAACCGGCATCCCCCGCCGTCTCCTGGGCTCCGGTTTCGTCCGGACCCACCGAGCCGCTTTGCGCGCCCTCGGCCGCATTCGTTGCCGCATCGGAGGAACCCTGCACGTCCTGGCCGCCCTGCGTGCCGGCCGCCATGCCGGCGCCCGTGCCGTTGCCCGCGCTGCCCGAGCCGGTGCCGTCGCCGGTTTCGGTGCCGTTCGAGATGCCGCCACCGCCCTGGTCTTCGCCGTTGTTCGTGCCGCCGCCGTTGTCGTCGCCGCCGCCCGGCTGAACGGGCGGACCGCCAGCAAGCACCACGTACAGCGTGTTGATCCACTTGATCTGATACTGCGACGTGCCGCCGCCCGGTGTGGCGCCGAACAGCAGGCGGAAGCGCGTGGCTTCCGTCATGTCGTAGTTCGGCTCGGTGCTGCCGTTGCGGATTTCGTTGCTTTCAAACGCCAGGATGGGGTACACCTGCACGGCGTCGGCATAACTGCCGATGTCGATATTGGGGAAGTAGTAGCGATCCGTGTCGAACACAAAGGCGGAGCTGACGGGCCGGTCGATGTTGTCCGCCGTGCCGAAGTTCAGCTGCGACATGCCGGCGATGTTCACGCCCGCGCTTTCGAGCACCGTCGACAGCGCAACGCCGCGGCCTGTCATGGTGTAGTAGCCGTTCGCGCCGATGGCGGTGTACGTTGCCGTGACCGTTCCCATGGATTCCAGCTGCTCAAGCGAGTATTCCTTGTTGATGACGAAGTGCTCGTCGGCGTCATCGTGCAGGTCGGCCGGCGGGTCGCTTTCGTAGTAGGCCTTGATCTTGATGGAGCCCTGCGGGTGGTAGTCGTCTTTGACTTCGCCGCCTTCGGGGTCTTTCGTGTTGATGGTGGCGCTACCCGTGACCGTTGCGTTGCCGAAGCCGGCCGAACTGGCGCAGAACACCGACACGATGCCGTAGCGAGACGGGCGGAACAAACCCGACGTCTCGTCGACAGACGCGATGGTGTCGCCCACGTACCACGTGACGTCGGCGATGTCGCCCGTTTGCGCGGCGATGGAGCCGTTTTGCGTGGAGTAGGTTTGCGTGGCTCCCGTGGCCGGGTCCACCACGTCCACCAGGGCATACAGCTGCAACAGGGCCGTGGAGATGTCCTGCTCAAGAATGTAGGGGCCGTCGATGGCCGCGCCGTCGGGGCCGGCGATGCGCACGGCCGACACGTAGCGGGCGTCGGTTTGGCCGGTGATTTCGACGTAGATGGTGCACGCCAGCGGCGCGCCGCCCTGCGTGTTCGCCGTTGCCGTAGCCGTGACGGCAACCACGCCGTCGCCGACGGCCGTCAGCACGCCGGAGGGCGAGATGGTGGCGATGGAGGGGTCGGACACCGACCACGTGACGCAGCTTTGGTTCGCCACGGACGTGCCGTCGTTCCACCAGGCCACGTTGTCGAACCACAGCGTGCCGCCCTTCGCGGTGATGCGCGCCACCGTGGCCGAGCTGGGGCTGGTGGCGTAGCCGAGCGTGGTACCCGTGTCGTGCGACCAGATGGACACGTCGGCAATGTAGGGCTGTGCGGCAGGCTGGGAAGGAGTTGCGGGGTCGGTTGTTGAGTCGCCGGTGCCCGCTCCCGGGACGGTGCCAGCGCCGGTGCCGGAATCCGCTTGCACGGCAACGCCGGAAGCCTGCAAGCTGAATTCCGCTGCCTGGGTGGCGGCACTTGCAGCATCCACGCCCTGTTCGTTGGCATCCGCTGCCTGCAGGTTCACGCCAGCGGCGGCCGCAACCAAACGCCCACCGACACCTGTCGCCTGCGCGCTTGCAACCGATACCGTCGGCAACGGCAACAGGCCGATGACCAGCGCAAAGCTTAGCAACAACGCAGCGGCGGCTGAGCGATTCCGCTTCGTTTTCCCCATCTTCACCATCGCGCGAAATCGTCCCCTTTAATCTCGTCTAACTTTATTCGCGTGCGGGCATAAAGCCACTTGCACGCCATTCTATAGCAGTTCGAGATTATTTCAAGCGAAGGCTATTCCCTTTTGCAACTAATTAACAGGCAAGCAACTTTACGTCCCTTCCCCAACTTCCCCATTGCTTTAGCACGATAGAGTGCTAAAGTGTTCACCGTCGCATTCGCAGAGCGCTGCTGCGTGCCCGATAGCCCATCGGGCACGCAGCAGCGCAAACGGACGCGGGCGCGCAAGCGCATCGCCAGCCTGGGTGCGCAGACGCACGCCGCCAACCCGGCCGCGCAGCGGCCCGGCGGCCGCACAAGCGCACTGCCACTCGCCTGGCCACACGCGCTCGCAGCACCCGCGCACCGCCCGCACAACGAAAGGATCGCCATGAGCAACCAACCTGCTGGCACCGCCGCCGGCGCGCCCGTCGCAAGCGGATCGGGCCTTAAGCGCACGCTGGGGCTGCGCGAAGCCATCACTATCACGGCCGGCACCGTCATCGGCGTGGGCCTGTTCACCACCGGCGGCAACGTGGTGGGCGAGATGGGCCCGTTCGTGGTGCTGGCCACGGCGCTTGCGGCGCTCATCAGCATCTATCCCGCCCTCATGTACGGTGAGATGGGCGCGGCTCTGCCGTTCGCGGGCGGCACGTACCAGTACGCGTCGCTGGGCCTGGGGCGCCCTGCCGGGTTCCTTGCCGGCTGGAACTTCATCATGTCGCTCATCGCCGTCACCGGCGGCGAGGCGCTGGCATTCAGCTACTACTTCAAGACCATCTTCCTGGCCATCGGCATCGAGCTGCCCGTTGACGACGTGGTCATCGCCATCATCGCGCTGGTTGCGTTCATCATCGCGAACGTGCGCGGCGTGGAGCTGGCGGGCAAGCTGCAAAACGGCTTCATGTTCTTCTTCTGGGGCGTGGCGGCCATCTGGTTCATCAGCATGATCCCGAACGTCCAGCTGCCGAATTTCGTGACGACGCCCGACTTCATGGGCGACATGGGCGCGGGCGGGTTCATTGCCGCCGTGGCCATGATCTGGTGGTGCTTCGCCGGGTTCGAGACGTGCTGCGCCATGGGCGAGGAAATTCGCCATCCGCAGATCAACATTCCGCGCGCCATGATGCTGTCGCCGTTCATCATCTTTGTGGTGAACGCCCTGTTCCAGTGGTTCCTCGTGGGCATCGTGCCCGCCGACGGGCTTGCCGCCGTGGCCGAATCGTCCGCGCCCTACGCCGAGGCCATGATGAGCGCCGGCATCCTGGGCCTGCCGCTTGCGCTGCTGGCACTGGGCGTGGCGTTCGGCGGCGACTTCTCCACCTTGAACGCCTCCATCGCGGTGCCGCCACGCTACCTGTTCACCATGGCCCGCGACGGCAGCCTGCCCGCCGTGTTCGCCAAGCTGCACCCGAAGTACCGCACGCCCTACGTGGCCGTCATCACGCTCGGCGTGCTCACGGTGGCGCTGGTGGCAACGAGCACGCTGGACTACATCGCGTCGCTGTCGCTGTTCGCCGACCTGTTCTACTACGTCATCGGCATGATCGCGTGCCTGGGCCTGCGCCGCAAGCTTCCCGACCTCGCGCGTCCGTTCAAGGTGCGCGGCATGCTGCCCGGCGCGGTGGTAAGCATTGTCATCTACGTGGTGATGATGACGCAGCTTGACACGGAAGCCCTGGTCACCGGCGTGATTTACTGCGTGGTTGGCCTGGTGATCTACGCGGTGTGCACCAAGGCGTATGGCCCGCGCACCATCGACGTGAACGCCGTGCAAGACGCCACTGAGCCCACCCCCGCCGAGCGAGCCAAGATGGACCGCGAATTCCACATCTGGATCGCCGCCGCCGCAGCCGGCTGCGCGCTAGTGGCCGCGCTGTACCTGCTGCCGGCGGTGATGGGATAGCAAGCGGAACACCCCCACCAAGACCGAAGGCCGTCTCCCAATCCAGGAGACGGCCTTCTGCAAATTCCAACTCTGTTTCCCTTAGCCGCAAAAGGCCGGGCTTGTTACCTCCCAAAGCTCGGCCCAAGAGAAAATCACGCTCTTTCGCTCGCTCTTCAGGGGAAGACCGGACGTCCACGCGCACGGCTTCCGCAGGAAAGATGGCGGCATCGACTATGTCCCCGCCTGCGCAAACGAATGGAAACGCGGCACATGCCCACGCGCAGAAAGCCCGAAAGCGAAGCGCTCGCTCTGTAGCAAGCAGGCCTTCCTTCCGCTGACCGACTCTGCGATTGTCCGTCACTTCAAAGGAACCGACGACCGTCTCCGCGACGTCATCGGCCTCTATATACTCCGCAAGGACTCAACCACATCGGTTTTGGTTATAGACTTCGACAAAAGCGGCTGGCAAGACGCCGTCTCCGCCATCCGCGCAGTCGCGAAGTCGCGCGGGCTGCAGGCTAGCATAGAACGCTCGAGATCGGGAAACGGTGGCCATATCTGGTTCTTCTTCGACCGCCCTATAAGCGCAAAGCTCGCCCGCGACTTCGGAAGCGTACTCATCACCGAAGCAATGAGGCGCACCAAAACGGTCAAGTTCGATGCCTACGACCGCATGTTCCCAGCTCGAACGACTATTCCTGAAGGCGGATTCGGCAACTTGATATCCCTGCCATTCCAAGGGAAAGCTCAGCGCGAAGGCAATAGTGTCTTCGTTGACGAACAATTCCACCCCTACCCCGATCGGTGGCTTTTCCTGTCTCACGTCGAGAAGATCGACGAGCAAGCAGCGCAGAACGCCATTGACTCTCTGGCGGCAAACGCCCTCGGAGACCTTGCAGAGCAGCACCCCGCCCCATGGAGGCACCAGCTACGCGAGCCGATTTCGCAAGACAGCTTCTCGGAGCCTGTCGACATCGTCGAATCAGACATGATTTACGTCCCCGAGTCAGCCCTTAACGCCAAGGCCGCCGACGCCGTCAGACGCTTGGCCGCATTCGCCAACCCCGAGTTCTATTGCGCCCAAGCCATGCACCAATCGGTCTACGGGAAACACCGCGTGATCTTCCTCGGCGAAACCCGCGAGGGGCATACCGCCCTTCCAAGAGGATGCAAGCAGCGCCTGTTTGAGCTGCTCGATGAAGTCGGCGTCCGCTACTCCTATCGCGACGAGCGATACGCAGGCAGAAACATTTCTGCCCAGTTCAGCGGCATCCTTCGTCCCGAGCAAGAGCATGCTGCCAACCAGTTGCTCAAGCACGACAACGAAATCCTCTCGGCCCCAACCGGGTTCGGGAAAACGGTCATCGGAGCTTTCGTCATCGCGCATCTGCAGCTGTCCACGCTTGTCATCGTGCCGAAAACCGCGCTTATCTCCCAATGGACGACAAGACTCTCCGAGTTTCTCGACATCCAGCATCCCGATGGCCCGCTTCTCACTCAATCCGGAAGGCCAAGCAAACGAAAACGCCTTGTCATTGGGCAAGTCGGCGGCGGGAAAAACCGGATATCCGGAATCGTAGACGTTGCGACGTTCCAGTCTCTCGTCGAGAAGGACCCGAGCGCTGGTGAGCCGCGCGTCAAAGACGCAGTAAGGAATTACGGCCTCATTATCTGCGACGAATGCCACCACGCCGCCGCTTCGCATCTTGAGATGATTCTGAAGGCAACGCCCGCGAAATACGTCTACGGACTATCGGCGACGCCAAAAAGGTCGGACGGTCTCGACCGAGCGCTGTTCATGCTCTGCGGCCTCATCCGATACGTCGTCGATCCCAAAGAACAAGCCGCTCAACAGGGAATACAGCGAGTTCTTCACCCCGTGTTCACAGGACTCAGAATCCCCGACTGCAAGCAAGACGCTTCGTACAACCAGATTCTCGAGAGGCTCTGCGCAAGCGAAACGAGAAATCGGCTTATCGCAGAGGACGTTGCTGAAGTGATAAAGCGCGGCGGGGTCCCTCTCGTGCTTTCGAAGCGTAAGGAGCACGCCCGCCAACTGGCAAAACTCATTTCGCAAGGAGGATGCAAGACACGCCTTCTTGTAGGCGAAGGAACCGCTTCTCAGCGACGCAAATTGCTCGAAGAGGCAACGAGAGACGACGAAAGAGAGCCTTCCACCATCGTCGCGACGGAAAGCTATCTCGGAGAGGGCTTCGACTTCTCCAAGCTGGACGCGTTATTCTTGACAACGCCGATATCCTGGAGCGGCACCGTTACGCAACAAGCAGGCCGTCTTCATCGCACGCACGAGGGGAAGGCCTGCGTAACGATCTGGGATTATGTCGACACGACCATCCCGATGCTCGAGCGCATGTACAAGAAGCGCCTGAAGACGTACGCAAAACTTGGGTACGAAGTCGAGGCAGGCGGAGCAAGCGACGACGAACGCGCAAGGTTCGTCGTCGCCAGCGAGGCCATGAAGACGCTTGCGGAAGATATCAGAAGCGCTTCATCGTCGATTGAAATCGCCGCTCCCTACGTATCGCCGAAGACTGCTCGTCTCCTGCAAAATCCCCTGTCAGAAGCCCACTCTCGCGGCGTCCGCATCTCATGTACGATTGCGAAAGAGCCGCCGCAAGAGGCCGTCGACGCGCTTATGAAAGCCGGCGTAGCCATAAAGGTCGACAATGCAGCCCAAACGGGACTAGCGATCTTCGACGGAGAGACCATATGGTACGGCACCCTCCCCCTCCTCGCCTTCCCCAAAACCGACGACTGCAGCATCCGCCTAAAAAGCCCCGAAGCGGCGCATGATTTGCAAGGAGGGTACCAAACTAAGAGATAGACAGGTATCGCCAGAAAGCAACAAAGAAACAGAGGCATCAGGGACCATTTCGAACAAGGCTAGCTTCCAATTGACGACAGCAAATCCATTTTGCTATTTACTGGAGTCTCTAATCAGACAGGGAAAAGAGCAGAGAACGCCCCACCCAAAAGAATGAGAGCCAAACCAATCGCCAGAACAACGGCAGAACGGCAACGGGACGAACTGGCACCAACAACAAGCCCAATGGCGCCCGCAAAAGAGAAGAAACCACCGAGAACCATAAGGTTGATTACAACCATACCCGCCGACCCGACGCTCATTGCATTAGCGTTAATGTTGACCAAAGTGAAGATGGCCGCAAATATAGCCATCAATGTTAGCATGTTCGCATACAGCCGATGTTCCAGGGATTTAATCTCGTCTTTTGCTCGCTCTAACTTCTCAATTTCATTCTTATAAATATCGGAGTAATCACCAAGACCCCTGAAATTAAATTCTCCGGAGAAGGCCCCCTCATACGGAAGTCGTACGCCATCAACGCGCTCAAATGCAACCTGAGCTAAGCCTTTGCTGGTGTCAAGGTTAATCACATCGGAGCTGATATTCGTTACGCGAAAAAACAGCTTGGTCTTATGGCCAGGGAAATATAGTGGGGCGTCAAGCGTTAAACCCTGCCTAAGCCTCGAATTTTTAATCAAAACCCTTGCTGCAAGGTCGTCCGATAAATAAACATTTTCGATGCTTGAGACAAAAACCGAATCGCCTGGAGCAAGTGCAACCTCGGCAAGATTGCTCCCATTTTTGTGAAAAGATTCCGTCCTCAAATCATAAGAAACCGGACCAATTTGCTCCTTCCTGGCTTCTCTCAAAACACCATCACTAATTAGTTTTTCGATATCGCTATCACCAAGCAGCATTGTCGGTCCCTCTTTCGTTTCCACGTCACGCCATGGTGGTGGAAAAACACTTCATTTGAATTGCAGTATAAGCCTTTTTCCTTAAGTTTTTTAGCTTCTTTACACTGTCGTCACTGGCCATTTACCAGGCATAACGAAGCAAAATAGACCTAGGCGTTGCAGATCTTATCCAAATTCAGCCAAGAGATAAGCTTCTAGATTTTCTCCTAAATCAAAAGTATATAGGAGGCGCCGGGAAGTCTTACCTCTTTTTTTCGGTTCAGGATATTGTTGCAATTAGTTACATATATCAAAAAGCCAGATAAAACACCTTTAAAGAGGATCTTGGCTAGACCGTCTTTTGAGTATTATTAAGAGAAGATAATTTCTCTTTAATTCAACCGAACGCGCGAATCATAGCTCTTTTTTTCAAAAAGAGCTATTGATACGACCCTATTACAGCACTAGACTTAACTGCACATGCAGCACTATACAATCTATGGCTTAGCATCTATTCCGCAAACATCGAGTATTCAAAGGAGAAGCGCCCATGCAGGATTTGTCCGGCCTCTTTCTTACCGAAAGCATTGCCTTAGCCGCTTGCGGCGCAATTGCCAAAAATCCAGACAGTGCGTTAACCAGCGGAGCACTTGTCAAAATTCTTCACGGAAACGTTTCAAAAGGTAATGCCAGCAAAAATATTTCGGCGCTCAAAAAGCTCGGAATTTTAGACGAAAGTGACGTTCCAACCGAGCTAGGAAAAAAATGGGCTGACAGGAAAACTAGAAAAGAGGCAACGTCTTCTATCGTGCAGAGAACTTTTCCGTTCGGGATCAACGAGGTTGCTACCACGAAAATTAGTAATAAAGAATTCGCCGCATGGATTGCCGATAAAGAAAAAATAACAAATAGCGTCGCCGAAAAATGCGTTACAGCCTACAAAAATCTCATCCGCATCGCAAACGAGAGCCAATCACAAAAAACAAAACAGAAAGCAATCCAAGACAAGAGTTTTGAATGCGAAACTAGCAGCGGGAAAAGACGCTTACTTTGTGTATCGGAAGGTATCTCACAACAACAATTCCATATGGTTGCATCAGAAACAAGCTTAGAAGATGCAACCATATTGATGCTTAGTCAGAAGCAGTATGAGCAATTACTCAATTCGATTTTTAGGTGCTAAAGGAACCGACATCGTCACAGAAAGGTTCCGAGGACGCCACGATGTGTCCGCGCTATAACTGTGCACGCACGGGCCGCACCCTCTTCGAGAGGCGCGTCGGCAAGCTGCTCGACGGCCGATACTTCAACCTCGACTTCGGCCACTTGAGGGCGCTCGCCTCGCTCGACCGCGACCTGCGCTATGCGCTGCTGCCGCTGACGCTCGACGCCGAGCCGCAATCGTGCGCGGCAAGCCCCTTCTCGTTGACGAGTTTGTCGATCTGCTGGTCGTAGCAAGAAAGCCCTTGGCCAAGAGAAACGCTCCTAGATAAATGAAGGGGAGGGCCCGAAGGGCCCCCGATTTCAGTCCTCTCGAGTATCTGGAATCTAATCGCTTCCAATCGTTTGCCGCATTCCTCAGCGCAAGTCAATGGATAAACAGATCAGCGCAGCAGAACGTCGGCAATAGCGAAATGGGCCAAAGAGTCCGTAGACGATACGCCCAGCATCTGGGGCGCACACGGCGGAACGAAAGCTCATCCAGCACAAGAACGTCCGAATGCAATGAGAGCAATGGAGACCAAAAACCCGTCTGAACCGCTAGAGCATGGTCCCCTTGTCGACCATCGAACAGACATTTGCATAAAACCTGAGTTTGTTGGATGCCTCGTTCAGCGAACCAATAGCATAATATTCGCTCTTCGCCCTGCCAACACAATTCACGACAGGAGAGGATAGAAAAGCAAGCATACTGTCAATCTCGTCCAAACTTAGCAACAAGTCCGGATATTCAGCTTTTAGCAGGACATATATTTCGCGAGCCGAGAGTATGCCGTCAGTAACCTCATCGTCGCTTTGGGACACAAGACAGCTCATAACGGCACGCAGCAACACCGCACTACGAGTAAGATCGCCCCGCGCGCTAATTAGCATATCAAGGTCGGCATTCCCGTAACTTTCGAAAAGCGCTTTGTAATCCTGTGCACTAAGAGGGACCCTGTCATGCAGCTTAATCAGCTCACAAAGAGCATCAACATCCATCAAGACGATTCCATGTTTCTTAGCCCTCGCAACAATTCGCTCGCCCTGAAAGAGGGGACCGACCACAACAGTAAACTGAGCATTATGCAGCTTGCGATGATCGACTAGCGTATCGAAGTTCAACTGGGATTCGCTAATGATGCCATTTGCCGACGATTTCGCATCGACTGTCACACGATAGGCATATTTCGCGGCCGATTGAGTCGAGACGAGCACATCGGTCTTCCCAGAGCCCCCAAGCCATTCCGCTTTAAAGCCAAGAGCATTAAAAGCATCCGCACAAGCTTTTTCGAACCTATCCGGATTCGACGAATCTCTGGCTGACAGTCTCAATTCGGTTAGGAGCTCGCCGTCTTCCCAGCTTTTAACATTTGCAGCAACGGCGCTTCCCTTCGCAATATCGGCAGAATCCCGCACAACAGCAGAATCGGCATTCTGAATAGACACCTTGCGCAGCATCTCGAGGCCTGCAGGAGTTATAGAAAACTCCGCCGCACGATAATCCTTCAGCAAACCAGCAAGCTGAAGAAAATGGGTGCGCTTAAGCACTTCCGAACCGCCATCCCCGCCAACATCGTACTTGGCAACCGCTGCAGCTGAAAGTTCAGCTCTAGTCTTCGGGCCCGATTCAAGTTCGCGCAACAACTCGAACACAAATGAGCAGCTTGCATGCAAACAACAACATAAATCGAGCGGGCTAGCATCCCGATTCCACCGCTTCGCCAAATCTGTTGCTCGATAGCTGTCGCGCGATATCCGCTCAACGAAGCGAATGCCCGACAGCATATTCAGCATCGAATCAGCCGAAGAGGCTTTAATCCCATAGTTCTCGGCGGAGAATTGCTCTATATCGCCTTTCGTCTTGTCGTCCACCAAATACGAAACATATGCAGAAATGGTAGCTACCAATTCCGCCTTCCCACCTGGACAATACCCAATCGAAGGCTTGCGCGCAGCTAGCATATCTTGACTAAGGCGGCAAAGCTCCATCGCCCAAGGTGAGGCCGTATAATTTGGCCGATTTTCGTCTTCGAGGCTTTTCGCTACTTCTTCCGGAGAAGTCACATCGATATGTTCCAGAAAAGACTTGCCAAAATCTGTTAGCACATACGATAACGTGTAGTCGAGAAATTCGACCAAACCCAAATCCCTAAACCAAACGAGACGCCTACTAACTTCGCTCGTCCTTTTCCAGGGAAGGTGATAGGCGTCATTTGCTGCAGCTTGAAGCTCGGATATCGTCTTAGGTTCCTGAAGCAAATAGAGAATTTCCCCCATGAACTTGATGTTCGAACACAGAGTCGCAGCCAAAAAAGCGTCATCGCCCGACAACGCCCAAACCCCCGCCTCCGGGGATAACTCCCAGCTGCCCCTTTTATCGCGGACAAGTCCGGTAGGGCGCAACCGCTGACAACAGACGCCAAGCGTAACATTCGAGGAAGAACCAGGAATTGCGACTGGTGCGTTTGCAGACGTCCCATTAGCAACGTACTCGAAAATAATTCGAAGCGACCCGACCATGCCGACAGAGCCACGAGGGATGTTTGGAACCGACTGAGCCCTCATCGGCCATTGTCTCGGCATCGGATACTGTTCAATGGGCACGATGGTCATTGGAGTCACCCCTTAAAACGGAAGCCCAGTTCGCAATAGGAGGATAGCACGCGCACCGCCCGCTTCCCCCCCCAATCGCGCAAATGAACCGCGTACGCGGTTCATCACCTGCTGGCAACGAAGTCCCCGCATGCGGCTGCGCAAGCCGACGAAATGCGATGAAGGTCTGCGGCACATCCTTGTAGTTGGCCAGCAGCCGCTTAGTCCCCCGACCCCATGACGAGAAAGTTCATCACCAGAGCGACCATGGCGTCCTTCTCTTCCGACTTGCTTTCGGCGATCATCACGGTTACGGCACCAAGCGTGCTGCCGTCAATGGACTTGCGGCCGCCAGCCAATGCGCTGATGATCGTAATCGTCCAGCAAATCCAGCGCCGCGGTGTAGCTCCGCACGATGTCGAGCACCTGACGGGTTTCGAGGCTTTCCGGGATGCGGACCATAACGCTAGCGGCCTGCCCGAGCTGCCGCAATCGCTGCTCGTTAGCGGCATTGTCATCAACGATGTAGCGGCGAAGCACGTCGGTGGCCCATCGGCGGAACTCCACGCCTCGCTTCGATTTCGCGCGATAGCCAACGGAGATGATTACATCAAAATTGCAAAGCTTCGTCTCATAGTTCTTGACATCAGATGCAGTTGTCAAGGATTCCTTGACAACTGCAACCCCCTCACAAGCTCACCCTCCTTGAAACAATTATTCACATGCAAGCTTACATTTTGCTTCGTGGTGCCGAACAGCGTGGCCATCTGAGCTTGGCTAAGCCACACCGTATCCCCGTCGAAGCCAACCTCCAGGGAAACGTTTTCGTCTTCAGACCCAAATATCACAATCGAGCTAGCCACAATTCATCTCCCCCGTCGATTCTAAAAATGCCTGGCTATTCATTCAGAGAAGCAGCGCGCAAACCGCAAATCCCCTTCTTTAAAGCACTGTACTATCGAACGCATGTTCTTGTCAAGCGATATAGCCTTCTGTCGCCAGCATCGGTAGAAGCCTGCCGTCCCCACGAACCTTCACTAACCGACACCCATGGCGGCTCGATAAGCGTTGTCGCTCTGCCCACCCGACTCATCAGCGAAAACGCTAACCTCACTCAAGTTAATCTCCTTTAATGTCAGAACGCCGAGGGGGGGGGCGAGCCCTCGGCGTCCGACAAATCATTTGCGAGAGATAATATTCCCGCGTCTTGAAGGAAGCGCTCGTGAGCCTCCGATTCTTTTATCCGGCATGGCCGCATCGCCTCGTCCGTCCACGATTCGAACGCGAGTCGGCGCTAAGCCGCCCCGCAGGCAACCCAGCCGCAAGGTCAAACCGAAGCCCTCAAACCCCTTACTGCCCCTGCGCTCGGTACTTTGCCTCCGTGGCGGCCTTCGCGGGGCGCCACCAGGCCTCGTTGGCGCGGTACCATGTATTCGCTACCATAAAACTCGGCACATCGCTGAGTAGGGTTTCGACGCTTCGCTAGCGAACATGCCGACCACCCCAATCGGCTACCTTGGTCATCGCCATCACAGATCGACCAAGGAGGCCAGGAAGGAATGATCAGCATGTCCGAGGCTTATTCTATACGCCAGCTGAGGATGGAGGGCGACTCGATCGCCGAGATATTGAATCTGAATCCGTTATCGGCCTGCCCATCGAGATGATGTAGTCGGCGGTCTCGCGCCTGGACTCGTCGGTGTACTTGACGGCTGGGTTGGCCATGGTGCCGTCCTTTCGGTCGTCGTAGGTTGCATTCTAAAGCATCGAAATGTCTAGCATGCGCGTCCGAAAGAACGATACAGGTCAGAAGGCCCAGGATGGAGAAGTACGAGCGGCAGCAGGCCGTCTTCGCCGGCCGCAAGAGCTTCTCCAAGACCGACGCGGACGCAACGTTCATGCGGATGAAGGGCGACGCCATGGGAAACGGCCAGCTCAAGGCGGCCTACAACGTGCAAGCCGGCACCGAGAACCAGTTCATCGTCGGCACCACCGTCCACCAGCGCCCCGGAGACACGGCCTGCGCCATCCCGCATTGCGAGCACGTCAAGGAGAGGATCGGGCACCTGCCCGCAAGCTTCGCGGCCGACGCCGGCTACGGCAGCGAGGAGAACTACGCCTACCTCGAGCGCGAGGGCGCAGACGCCTACGTCAAGCACAACGAGCTCTTCCGCGAGTGCCGCAACGAGAAGTGGCGCGACGACGAGATGAGGGTCGCCAACTGGGCGCACGACGAGAACTCCGACGAGCACGCCTGCCCGGAGGGCCGGACGCTTGCCTTTTGCGGAGAATCGCGGCGGGTGTCGGGCCTGGGCTACGAGAGCGCGGTGCGGACATACGAGCGCGAGGACTGCTCGGGCTGCTCCCGCAGGGCGAGGCGCTCGAAGTCGGCGGACCCGGATTCCCCGAAGCGGATCCAGGTGAACCCGGCCTTGAACGCCTTCAAGAGCCGCGCCGGCGAGATGCTGCGCACGGAGGCGGGGTCCGCCTTGCGGAAGAGGCGCTCCGTCGACGTGGAGACCGTGTTCGGCGACATCAAGAGAAACCTCGGGTTCGCAAGGTTCACGCTAAGGGGCCTTGAGAAGGTGACGCTCGAGTGGAGATTGGTCGCCGCGGGCCACAACATACGGAAGCTCTTCCTGGCGGAATGCGAAAAGGGGAAGATGGCGGCAGGGGCCATGGCGTAAGCCGGCCCCTCTTTGCTTTTTCGCAGCCAGCCGCATCGTCTGAGTGCTTTGGATGCAAGAAAAGGGGGCTGTATCGAAATCACTTTTGATACAGCCCCATTTCTCGTCTTCGGACCGGTAAATCGGTGTCGACAATCAACGGCTGCTCAAGCAACCCGAAATCATCATGCGAAGTCCGTACACACACCTTCCCAAACCGCCTACCGCTGCTATCGCTTGGTCACAGCGTTAATCGCAGCGGCGCATTCCCTGCTCAGGTTCTCCATGCGAAAACGTTGCATGAACCCTATCAAGCCGTACTTGCTGACCAATTTCCTAATTAGCTCATCGGCGAAAGAGAGGCTGATGGACTCGACGCCTTCAAAGTCAATGATCACCTTCCCGTCCGCCTCGACAAGGCAATTCTCCACCAGCATCCGAAATTGCTCGGCATCAAATCGGCTGCCCAGCCCAGCGGATTCTTTTTTGACGGACAGCCTCATATCCCGCTCGTCTGCAGCGTCCTCATGAGCCTCGGCCCAAAGATCGACGATGCCGCTTTCCCCAACGATATCCTCAAGGCTGATGGAGTCCGTGGCCTTTAGCTGGAAGTCGACAAGAGTCGTTCCCCCGACCGGCATCTTGCTCCGCAGGCTGAATGCCGCTTTCTCTTCCCCCTGCAAATAGCGAAGAGAGTATTGAACCCCGTCGGTAGTTATCTCAAGGGACCCACGACCCGCCCGCACAGTTTCGTTTAGCACCCACAGCCCATTTCCCGCGCCGCGATTATCGGTCACCCCACGTTGCAAGGCCAGCAGGATAGCCGCCTCCAACCCATCGAATTCATACCCGGCGGAGCGAAGAGACGACGGAATGCCCGCCCCGTTGTCGTAGACCGCGATAGCAATGCGACCCGATTCCTTGTGAACTTGAGCCATCACGTAACCAGGCTCGAGGCAATCATCTTGGCGGCTCGCGTGAAGAAGGATATTGTCGGTAACTTCGTTAAGACATAGCTCGATGCTGCTGAGAACGCCACGCCCGAGCTCAATCGACCTTCGGATCGACGAGACGATACCCGAAACAAGTTCGTAGTGATTGCTCTCGTCAAACTTCCAGATTTTATTAAGGAAGGGCCCGTAGTGCTGTCCGGAAGATCAGTAAACGGCTCTAGCAATCTGATTTTTCCCGCCGGCGAGTTCCCCGAAGTCGAACGAGACGGCAAGAAAACGCAGTTGCGCGACGCGCGATAATAGTCAATTGCCCCGGCAAGCGGAACGCAATAGTTTGGGAACAGCGGAGCTGCCTTATCTGGAAATTTAATCTTGAAAACCCTATGCCCTTCGGAAATTCCCTCTTCGACTCTACGTAGAAATAAGAGGCCATACCTTTATTGGGCTTCAGCAAAATATTGATATGGTCCCGAGAGTTCTTTTGGCCAGATGCGCTGAAAGCGTCTAAGGTCATGGCTTGTTCCTTTGAAGTCGGCAGAAGTTGCTGTGAATTTTACGCTATGCCGCAACCACTGTGCTATTCTCGTAACTGCGAAACCCCCGGCGCCTCTGCTGCATGCGAAACTCGGGGGTATTTTTTTATTCCCTTAATATGCAGCTCCCGAAGATGCTAGTCGCAACAGTTGTGGATCGTCCGTGCATCCGAGGTTCCAGAAGAGGAATGTTGCGTCCTTCATCATTTCCGCCATACTCGCAATCTTGTTCCCTAGCGAATATCCTAGTCCCGCTTGAGCAAATCCCTCGTGTAGATCCTGTCCGCCACGTCGGACAGGTCGTCGCTCCAGCGGTTGGCGACTATCACGTCACAGCGTCGCTTGAAGGCCGCAAGGTCGTGCGTCACCTCGGAGCCGAAGAACCCCGGCGCGCCCAGCGTGGGCTCGTAGACCACCACGGGGATGCCCTTGGCCTTGACGCGCTTCATGATGCCTTGGATCGACGAGGCGCGGAAGTTGTCGGAGTTCGACTTCATGGTCAGGCGGTACACGCCCACCACCGGCTTGGGCTTGACCTCGTACACCAGCAACATCACGCGGTTCATCACCTGCTCGGCCACGAAGTCCTTGCGCGTGCGGTCGGGCTCCACGATCGCCTCGATGAGGTTCTGCGGCACGTCCTTGTAGTTGGCCAGCAGCTGCTTGGTGCCCTTGGGCAGGCAGTAGCCGCCGTAGCCGAAGCTGGGGTTGTTGTAGTGGCCGCCGATGCGCGGCTCCAGGCACACGCCCTCGATGACGTCGGCGGTCACGCCGAGCAGAATCGCGCCACCCTAACGATTAGCGAACGAGCAGACCGTCTCAAACACATCGCGCTCGATTTTGTCCCCGCCACACCTTTTGAACTCGAGGGACACCCCTTCGCCCTGAGCGACCAGCTCTTCCAAATCCCGAACGTCCACTGCGCCTCCTTCCATTGCGCCAATTATGGCACTATCGCGCCACATGAATGGCGCAATTAGCAAAATGGCGAGATAGTGGCGCGATACATTCGCAAATCAGAGCCGCGACATGCCCCCTACTGCCCCTGCGCTCGGCACTTTGCCTCCGTGGCGGCCTTCGCGGGGCGCCACCAGGCCTCGTTGGCGCGATACCACTCGACGGTGGCGGCAAGGCCGGCGGCGAAGTCGGTGCGGGCCGGGCGCCAGCCCAGCTCGCGACGCAGCTTGGCGCTGTCGATGGCGTAGCGGCAGTCGTGTCCGGGGCGGTCGCGCACCCAGTCGAAGTCGTCACCTAGCCTGCAAATCGCCTCGCGCAATCCCCATGCCCAGCAGAAGCTTGCGCTCAATCAGCGCCGATTCGTCCGCCACGTCGTCCAGCAGCAACAAGACCGACCGCGAATACTCAGCAAGCCGGTCGGCGGGCGCAACATACGAAAGCGCTCGAAGCAGCTCCCCAAACCCCTTGTCATTGAGCTTTCCGACCCTTGCGCAATACAGACGCTCACCGTGCGCACAGATGTTTCGAAACTCCGGCAACGTGTGAAACGCATACGCAAGGTCTCTTTGCCTCACCACGCCCTTCCCCAACGCCTGCGACAACGTGACGCACGTGCGGTTCTTCACCGACTGCTGCTGATAGTCGAAGAACGCCGAGGTGCTCCCAAACGCCAAACACTTCGAGAGAACCCAAAGGGGAGGGCATCCGTAGCGGCTAACATAGTGGCTGATGTAAGCCTTGTGCGGGCCGTTATCCCGCAAGCGCTGCAAAGTAGACAAAAGGCGGATCAAGCCCTTCGTATAGCTGCCCCGCTTCGGAAAATCCGCCTTGGAGCAATAGCAGGAAGGGTCGAGGTAATCGTCCTGGCCTTGATGAATCGAGCAGAAGGAATACACGACCGCAGTCTTCATGAGGTTCTCGCAATCGAGCAGCAACGCCATAGTGTTGTCGCGAAGACGCTTATCGAACTCGTACATGAGCTCGAAATGCCTAAAATCCGTTCCACGCGCATATCGGTCCTCTTTAGCGAGGTTCGTCTCCTGCTTGTCGATCAACGCATCCTTGTATCCGTTAACGACGGCGTAGTAATTCTCTCTGAGCAGAAAAGACGCAGCGTAGCCCTCATCCTGAAACGAAACGCCGCGCGACTTCAAGATAGCGATTTGCTGCTCAACGGTGCGAAACGGCTTAGAATCCCCCACGCGGCCACCTCCAATTATCGAAAAAGGCCGCCAGAAAACTCCGACGGCCTCTTTTGCACGCAGCTCCGATGAAGTCAGCGTGCGTTTCAGTAGCCAGATATTATACGCTTCTGATTGCCGAATGTCACGAAGTAAATCTTCGAAGACGGCGTAAAGTTGATGGGGGTTCAGATTCCCCTATCCATAATCGCCATGCCCT
>ERZ1034984.111-NODE-111-length-89430-cov-49.881980_pt1 | contig 89430 bp, 75 predicted proteins | sample MGYA00520589_ERZ1034984 | MGnify/ENA primary metagenome ERZ1034984 (study PRJEB33766, sample SAMN09781790) | gut metagenome | biome: gut microbiome | host: Homo sapiens | place: Madagascar | study: EMG produced TPA metagenomics assembly of the PRJNA485056 data... | reverse complement strand
AGGAATCGAACCCGCAACCCACTGATTACAAATCAGTTGCGCTACCGTTGCGCCATGCCGGCAAACCGTTTGCCAATTATGCCATAAGTTAAGCCATCATCACGGAAAACGCACCAAATAGGTTGAGAGGTTGTTTGGAGCGGCAAACGTAAAGAGCAGCTACCGCACACCTTCACCATTGAAATCGGGAACGAAGCTCTCCTGGGCAGCATCGCCCTGCTGCCAGAAGTAGTCTTCTATTCCAAGCGAATCCGCGTAATCAAGCACCTCTTCGTATTCCTCTTCGGTCACCCGACCAGCGAGACCGTAACGCTCAAGCCCTGAAGCTAAAGGTGTGTACTGGCTCATGATGCTCAATCGAACATTGTCGCCAAAACGCTCATGCAGCACAGCAAGCGCGCGCTTCGATTCCTCAACCCTGCCAGGAAGAACCAAATGACGGACAATGACACCCTTAAGCAGCAGCCCCTCATCGTCTTCTTCCCACACAGGAACTTGAGCAACCATTTCCTCGATAGCAGCCAGCGCTATTTCGGGATAACGGGAAGCGTGGGAAAGCTTCCCCGCCTCAAGCGCAGATGCATATTTGAAATCGGCGAGATACACATCCACTGCACCCTTCATAAGGCGCAGAGCCTCAAGCGAATCAAAGCTTGAGGTGTTGTACACCACAGGGATGTTCAGTGCCCCCGAATCCCGCAGCTCATTCAAGGCGACAGCGATACTGGGCGCATAGTGCGTTGGCGTAACCAAGTTGATGTTCGCCGCATGCTCTTCGTTCTGCAAACGAAGCAGCACCTTTTTAAACTGCTGCAGGCTTATCTGGATTCCAGAGCCAGATACCAATTCCTTGTTTTGGCAGTACACGCATTGCAGGGGGCAATGCGAGAAGAACACGGCACCGCTGCCTTTGTCGCCCACCAAACAGGGTTCTTCCCACCAATGCAAAGCAGCACGTCCCAGGCGCAACACATCCGATGCTCCGCAAACACCACGCTCCCCTTCTTCGCGGTTCACGCCGCATTGGCGAGGACACAAACCGCACGCAGAATAAGGGGATCCCGCACGGGATCCCCTTGATTCGAAATCGTTGTTCACCGATTCGCCCACAAGCTCACCGAATTAGTGATGATGCTTGCCGCAGCATTCATGCTCCTCGTGGGGATCATGGCCGCATTCGCACTCATGGCCTTCGTCTTCTTCGCAGCCGCAATCGCAGCCCTCGAAGGCGCCTTCGGCGCGGGACCAATCAAGTCCGTAGCGATTAGTGGTTTCCTCGTCGGCAAATACCAGCTTCAAGCCAGCAGGGCTCAAGTCGATGCCGCCCACCAAAGCAAGCAGTTCCATAAGGCGGTAGCACGCTTCTGCCTGAGGAAGAATCATTTCCTCATCTTCCAAGGAAGCAAGGGCAGCCGTTGCTTCCCCCATCAGATGCTCGATAGTAAACGATGCATCGTACTCTTCATCGAGCAAAGCCTGAGCGAAAGCTTCCTGGGCGGGCGAAATGCTATTCATGTCATGCATGAAGTCGATAACGTCCTCCACCATCACGTTTACGTCACTGCCAACGTTTGCAAGAGCGACCTGCGCCTCGACCGCACCAACCAAGGTTGCGCAACGCTGCAGCGTAAGGGCAACCTTGGCCTTCTGGCCAGCTCCCGCATGGCCCATCCACATTACGCGATGAGCGATAGCATCAAGCAGGGGCTTTGCTGTTTTATAGTCAGCGTCTTCGCGGCAGCCAGCAACAATACCCAGGTTTTCACGACTAACGAACGCCTCTTCGCACACCATGTCGCTTACCACCAAGGGAGCATCGATAGCCGCATGGCCGTTCACACAGGCAACGGCATCAAGCTCGCAGGCAAACGAAACGGTTGAAGGGCTCAGGTCGACCAAAATAGCGCCTTCCTTAGAGCCGCGAAGCAAGCCCTCCGTATCGTAGTACAGATCTTCCAAGGCAGAAGTATTGGTGCAGTACGTAAACACTACATCGGCATTGGAGATATCGGTTGCCGGATAACCCGCCGCTTCAAGCAAGCCGCTTACGCCAGCGCCCACGCGCTCGTCGCCGGCAAATGCAAATGTCAGATCCTGAGTGCCCATATGCACATCCTTTCCAAGTTATCGAATAGCCCATTCGGCAATTCGGGAACACGCATCCCGCAAACAGCCCGCAAACGATGCGTAGAGATTTCAAAAGAGCGGGCTCGGATAGCTACTGTTTCTTTCCGCGGACCTTGTTCGCAATGCGATCGGCCATAGAGATATCAGCACGGCAATCTTGCCCCCAGAACACAATGGCAATCATTCCAGGGCCTACATGACTGCCGATAACCGGTCCAATGCTCGCTTCCAGGAACATGACCGAGTCGTCGTCTTTGGAAAGAAGGCCCATCAAACGCTCAGCGTCTTTGGGGCAGTCGGCATTGCCTATAACCACGTTCTGACCTGGAGCATCGGAACTACGTCGTTTCATATAGTATTCATGCAATGCTCGAATGCCCTTTTTACGCCCACGGGCAACTCCCGTAAGCGCCAGCTTTCCATCAGCATCGATTCCCAAAAGGGGCTTCACGTCAAGTTTGGAGCCGGCATAGGCAACCGATGAAGGAATGCGGCCGCCACGTCGCAGCGCTTCCAAATCATCCACCATGAACTGGCGATCCACAAAATAACGCGCCTCTTCGGCCCACGCCACCATCTCATCAGCGGTTAGCCCCTTTTCGCGCTGACGCAATGCCTCATACACCAAGAACGCCTCGGCAATCGACGCCAGCTTGGTATCCACCATACGGACATCCAAGTCTGGGATTTCTTGCTTTACCTGATCGAGGAAAACGCATGCCGTGTCGAAGGTTCCCGAAAGGCCGCTTGAAAAGCTCAAATACACGGCAGGTTTTCCCTGATCGTGGGCCCATTCGAAAGCTTCTCGGAGTGCGGGCATGGGGATTTGGGCAGTATGAGGCTCCGAGCCATTGCGCATCGATTCGTAGAATTCATGCGCTGTGCGCGAGCGATACAGATCATCGAGATGCTCGCCCTCATCATCGATATAAGGGAATTTGAGCAGATACACGCCATCGCGGTCTACCACCTCGTAGGGCAAATCGCAGCATGAATCGATGATTAAGTTGCATTTAATATCCATTACGGTTGCCTCTCACAACAAGGGTTTCACTAGTTGGCCACAGCAAGGCTGCTCAAATCGCCCGTGATCTTGCCTTCAAGGGGTTTATTGCATATATACGAAATACCCACGGCAGGACCCACATGCAACCCAACAACCGGACTTACAGGAATCACGCGAACTTCCCGTTTAAGGAAGGGTTCGAAGAATTCCTTCGCCCACTCTACGGCAGGGGTTTTATCTCCGATGTAATGCACCACCAAATCCTTCAAACCACCGCAGGTTTCAATATCGTGCTCCAAGATTTCCTGGATCTTGATAAGGGCCTTCTTGCGGGTTCGGACCTTCGCCATAGGCTCGGGCGTACCGTCGACCACCGTCAAAACAGGCGCCAACTTGATGAGATTGCCCAAAAGCGCCGCCGCACCGCCAATACGGCCGCCTTTCTTCAAGAAGGTAAGCGATTCGGGCGTGAAAAGGAAACGTGTGCTCTTGATAGCCTCAAGAACCGTCTGAGCGGCCTCGGCCAACGTCTTGCCCTCTTTCACCGCACGAGCGCCTTCCAAAACGGGAAATGCCTCGTCGAAGCCACAGGACGATGAATCGATCATGCAATACTTGAAGTTAATATTGCGCGACTCCACGGAGCGAGCAGCACGCAATACGCCATCGAAGGCACCGGAAAGACCCGTAGATATCCAAATGCCCAGGACCTCATGACCCGCCTTCGCAAACGATTCAAACAGTTCCTCCAGCACACTCTGCGAAGGCTGGCTTGAAGTTGGAGGATTATCCGCCATGTCGTAGATGCGCGTATAGAAATCATCGAGATCCATCGTGGCATCAACATGCTCGTGCCCGTTTTCGTTCAAGAACAAGGACACAACTTCGATGTTCTCTTCTTCGATCAATTCCTTTGGCAACGAGGCTACGGAGTCGGTAACGACTTTGATCATTCGGCATGGCTCCTTTCGCAAAGGCGGCGCGCCAAAGCGCAGCCGCCTTACCACAGCTAGGCTAAGAACCTGCTGACTATTTCCGGATCGCCCTAGCAACAGACAATCTGCAGGACGAAACAACATCAAGCGCGCTTGGGATCCTACGAAAGTCCCAAAAGGCGCGAGACCAAATCGCGTCGGCGATAGAACAGAGAGTATTCCAAACCGACTGGATACGAGTGCGGGTTGACAATGCGCTTCTGGCTCTCATCGAGCAAAGCAAGCTGCTCCCGACAACGATCTCGCGCAACCAAAGCGTCACGCGCCTCAGCATCGAGCACAACCTTGCCCGCACGGGCAAGCGGCTCAAGGAGCGTTTCGTAACGAAGACCGGAAAGATCTTTTTGGCGCAACTCATTTGCAGGATCAACGATGCGTTCGCTCGAAACAGGATACAGAACATCAAAAACCATGTCTCCCGCAATAGTTCCCGATTCGTGGAAATAGCGACGAACATCAAGGATTCCGGGAACTGTCTGCTTGGAGCTTTGCCCAGTAACCTTAACGCAGGGCTTCCACTCTCCGCCCTTCATGCGTTTTGCAGCCAACTTATACACGCCGCCAAGCGCTGGCTGATCATAAGCGGTAACCAACTTGGTGCCCACGCCCCAGGAAGCAACCTTGGCGCCCGAATCGCGGATGGATTTGATGGCGAATTCATCCAAATCGTTCGAAAGAACCACGCCGGTATCGGTAAGCCCAGCCTCATCGAGCATGGCGCGAGCCTGCTTGGCATTCCATGCCAAATCGCCCGAGTCGATGCGGATGCCCGCCAGGTGCTCGCCACGCGCCTTCATTTCAAGGCCTACGGTAATGGCATTTTTCATGCCTTGGGTTACATCGTAGGTGTCTACAAGCAATACGCAGTTCGTGGGAAATTCTTTGGCATATGCACGAAACGCCTCGAGCTCGTCGTCGAACGCCATAACCCACGCATGCGCATGGGTGCCGGAAACTGGCAAACCGTACTCACGACCGGCAAGCACGTTGGAAGTAGAAGCGCAGCCGCCCACAATGCATGCACGGGAAGCGCGCATGCCGCCCGATTCGCCCTGAGCTCGGCGTAAACCAAATTCTGCCACAGGGGTTTCAGCGGCGAGGCAAACACGCGCTGCCTTAGTCGCAGCAAGCGTTTCAAAATTCACGCAGTTCAGAAGCTGCGTTTCCAGAAGCTGGCACTGAACGATGGGGCCGGTTACGCGAACGATAGGATCATTCGGGAACACCACCGTGCCTTCACGTACGGCATCGATCTCGACAGTCAGCTCAAGCGTGCGCAGATACTCAAGAAAATCAGGATTGAATAACTTACCGCCACCTGGTGCGTCGATAGAAGCAAGATACTCTACGCTTTCATCGGAGAACGAGAAGTTTTCCACCACTTCGGCGATATGGTCCATGCCGCTGGCGATAGCGTATCCGCCCTTAAACGGCGGTTCGCGGAAGAAGATGTGGAAGCATCCCTCTTCTTCAAGCTTTCCGCAGGCCCAGTAGCCCTGGGCCATAGTTATCTGATACAGGTCCGTTAAAAGAGCATAGTCATCATTGTTGTTCATTCGTGCTGCCTTCCCCCTGAGCCTTACGACGACGGCGGCGGGGCTTGCGATGGGCTACTTCACCCTGCTTGCCGGCGTTCGAACCGTTGGCCGTATGCTCCCCTTGTTGCTTTCGAGGCGCATTGCGCACACCCGAAGATTTACGGCCGGGACGTTTTGCACCCTGGTCGGAATTGTTTTTCTTACGCTCATCACTGCGCTGGTTCTGCTGACCCTGCTTGCCCTGTTGCTGAGGCTTGCTTCCCTTGCCTGAGCCACGGCGCGAACGACGTGATTGACCCTCGCTCTTTTTCTGGGAGGCGGGCTTTTTCTGCTCCTGCGAGGCTTGATCCTTGCTGGTAGACTGGCCTTCAGCGCCCGATGAGCCACTGCGGCTACGGCGGCGGCGGGGCTTGCGATGGGCGTCTTCCTTTTCGCGCTCGCTCTTGCGGGATTTACGCGATTCGTTATTGGCGAGTTTTTCGTTGCCGCTAAACGAGGTAACTTCAAAGGCAGTGGTGCCAAACACATCGAGGGGATCGGGAGAAGCGTACTTCTCGAACACTTCCTCGGATACACCGGTGGGACGCTTTCCTTCGCCATTGTATTCCATTTCAGCAAGAGGAACCTTAATGGACTTGCCGTCTTCCAGCTGAAGGGTGACACGTTCCAGTGGAACGTTGATTTCGGTTACGCGGGCAACGCCACCAGGCACCTCGACCTTTGCGCCATGCTTGGGAGCGCGGGAATTAACCTCTTTATAGGTTTCGTATTCATAGCGCAGGCAGCACATGAGCCTGCCGCAGCACCCCGATATCTTCTGAGGGTTGAGCGACAGATTCTGTTCCTTGGCCATACGAATGGAAACAGGAGAGAACTCTCCGCCCAAACGCTTGCAGCAAAGCTCCTGACCGCAATGGCCCAAGCCGCCCACCAAACGAGCTCCATCGCGCACGCCAATCTGGCGCATGTCTACACGCACATGGAAATGACCGGCCAATTTTCGCACCAGGTCGCGAAAATCTACGCGCTCCTCAGCCTCGAAATAGAAAACTGCCTTGTCGCCGTCGAACAGGAACTCCACCATAACGGGGCGCATCTGGTCGCTTGCATCTTCGGCAAACTCCTTGAACACAACCAGCGCCTCTTCGCCCTGCTGGGCCAATTCGTCTGCTCGTTGGACGTCTTCCTCGGTCGCAATGCGAATAACCGGCTTCAACGGTGACTTTAGATCGGCGATAAGCTCATCGCTCACCTCCATGATATCGGCCGTTGCCGTACCGAATTCGGTTCCGCGCTCCGTTTTAACGATTACGTGGTCGTTGGCTTTAACGTCTATGTCGCCCGGGTCGAACCAAAGAACCTTGGTTCCCGCCTGCATCTTAATAGGTGTTACCCGAACCATGTAGAACCTCTCTTATCGTGAACAGAAGCGTGTCCAAGCACGTTTCTGGAGAAACATTATAACTAAGCGCCTCGTCGGTCTTATATGCTTCGCGCAATGCACGCATCAGACCCCCAACGTTTACCCGAGCTGCAGCCGCTTCTACGGCAGAACGCTGGTCGATGTTCACCATCAGCTCGGGAGTACCCGAAACCACCATGAGGACATCGCGCAACCACGAGCGGATAATCGCCGTCATCTGTTTGAGCGAAGTGCGCGTTGCCTGGGTAAGAGCGCGTTTATGGCGCAGTTCAATTTGGCGTATGGCTGTTTTCGTAAGGAAATCTGCGGACTCCGCCAATTCCTCGCTCTGCTCGGTTCGCACGTTATCAAGCGGGGCCTTTGCGCGTTCAATGAGCTCGGCGGCATACTCCAGCACATCGCGGGCATCAGCAACCGCCAAGCCAGCCAAAACCTCCATCACGCGAGCGCGAAATTCGGTACGCTCGCTACTTTTGGCAAATGAAATAGCCTGCGTGATGGAGCCATCGCACGCCTCGATGGCCATACGGGCTCGCTCGGGAGTTACCCCAACCTTTTGGGAAAGAATTCCCGCCGCCTCTTGAGCAGGAATATGGCGAAACGGAACCACCTGACAGCGGGAAACTATAGTGGGGAGCACGCCTTCGCGGGTACGGCCCAAAAGAATGAAGACCACACCAGGCACCGGCTCTTCCAGGGTCTTCAAGAAAGCATTTGCCGCCTGAGTACCCAAAAGATCGACGCGATCGAGTATATACACCTTGCTCTTTGCGCGAATGGGGGCAAGCGAGACATCGGAAACGATTTCCCTGATTTGCTCAACAAGATAGCCCTGAGCGCCTTCGGGGGCATAATAATGCACATCAGGATGGCGGCGACGCAACACGCGGGCACAGTCGTCGCATTCACCGCAGCCATTCTTTTCGCACAGGATGGCCTGAGCGAAGGCATATGCCGCAGATGTTTTGTTGGAGCCGGCTGGGCCAGTAAGCAAGTAAGCATGGCTTACGCGACCCGAAGCTATCGTCGCACGAAGAAACTCGCGCACGCGAGGCTGGCCGAGCACTCCGTCGAAGACATCAGCCACCGCGCTACTCACCTAAGTTGATCTGGGCTTTTTTGTCGGTATTGCGCTCAAGGATGGCTTCGAAGAAACCGGGCTGCCACACAGGGCTGGAAGCATCCCAGCTGAATATATCGGAAAGCTCCCTGAAGATGGTTCGAGCCGTTTCGTCCTTGGAGCCCGCGGAGGAAACGACGCGAATGCGTTGGGGGTTTTCTGCCGCGATGCGCATGAATGCGCTATTCACACGCGCATGGAAATCGGCTCCTGCCTGCTCAAGCCTGTCTGCATCACCATGATGGGTGGCTCGTTCGAGCCCTTCTTCGGCGGGGGCTTCTGTGGTAAGCAGGATGGTGCGGCAGGGATGTACCCCTTGGCAGGCAAACACATTGGCCTGATGCACGAACGACACAGGAAGACCTCGGCCATACGCCTGATAGGCAACCGTGGAATCATAGAATCTGTCAAGCAGAACAACCGCCCCTCGCGCAAGCGCTGGGATGATGGTCTCTTTCACGATTTGGGCACGGGCAGCTTCGTAAATGAGCAGCTCGGCCTGATCGGACATGGCTGAATTCTCGGGATTAAGGACAATCGAGCGCAGCGCTTCACCAATGGCGGTGCCACCAGGTTCGCGCAAGCACAGAACCTCATAGCCCATCTTGCGCAGGCGCTCAGCCAAAAACGTGATATGCGTTGTTTTGCCGGCGCCATCTCCACCTTCAAAGGTGATGAAAATTCCAGGTCCGACAGTAGTATCCTGCGCAGTGGCCACTCGTTAATTCCTATCAGTCGAGAGAGTAAATGTCTTCGCCCATCGTGTCGATACCGACGAAAACGGGGAAATCAGAGACGATAATCTTTCGCAACGCCTCGGTACCCAAGTCATCATACGCTAACGTTTCACACGATTCTATGCACTTCGCAAGAAACGCAGCAGCGCCGCCAACAGCCACAAAGTACACTGCACCATTGTCGATGCAGGCCTGACGAACCGCTTCAGAGCGATGTCCCTTGCCCACCGTTGCGGCAAGGCCGCAATCCATAAGATGAGGAGCCGCAAAGTCCATTCGCGAAGCGGTGGTAGGGCCAATGGCGCCAAACGGGCGGCCTGCCGCCGAAGGCGTAGGACCTGCATAGAAAATAGTTTGGCCCGTCAAGCCATACGGTAGCTCTTTGCCATCCCCCATTTCAGCAAGCAAACGCTGGTGGCCTGCATCGCGCAGCGTGAAAAGCGGGCCGGAAAGCAAACATGCTTGACCGGCACGCAATTCCTTTGCCTCTTCAGGACCCAAGGGAAGAGTAAGGCGTATTGGATCAGCTGGCATAGCTACTCCCCTTCCGAGTCAAATGCCCTGACGATATGCGTAGGGACGTCGACCGTAGCGCGACGAGTGGCTGAACAACTCATGTTCACCGCCACGGGAAGCGCGGCGATGTGGCACGGCGCCGTTGCAACGCGCACGCCCAATGCCGTGGTTTGACCGCCCAATGCCCCCGCGCCGATTCCGGTTGCGTTGATCGCAGAAAGCAATTCCGCTTCAAACGCAGCAGCATCGGGATCGGGGTTCACGGTGCCAAGCGGACGCATCAAAGCGCGCTTGGCCAACCCGCCAACCTTGTCAAACGTGGCACCCACGCCTACACCGACCACCAAAGGCGGGCAAGCGTTTGCGGCCTTTTCGCGTACACAGGCAAGCACGGTATCGATAACACCCTGTTTGCCGGCGCTTGGTGTGAGCATAACCACACGGCTGGCATTGTCGGAGCCGCCGCCTTTCAGCATCACATGCAAACGGCAAACCCCTGGCTCATCGACAAAATGAACCTCGCAGAATGCCGGCGTGTTGTCTTGCGTGTTGGCGCGGTCGAACAGCGCATCTTTTACCACCGATTTACGCAAACGCGCATCGATGTAGGATTTCGCAACAGCATCGTTCACGCGAGAGAACACATCGCCAGGAACCAGCACATCGGGGCCCGCCTCCAAGCACACCCATACCGTACCCGTGTCTTGGCAGATAGGCACGCAATCATCTGCGGCAACGCAAGCGTTTTGCACCAGTTGGTCCAATACGATGCGAGCACGGGCGCCGGTCTCGGTTTCGCGGGCAGCGACCAAGCCCGACAAGATATCGTCGGGAACGCGCGTTGCCAGCTGCGGGATAAGAGGCAGCAGCGCCGCCTCGATATCACCAGGGGTTACCGTTAGCATGTAGTCACCTTAGAACGATTGTTTACTCGGGAAGATTCTCGAGACCCTTCTTAACGCTGGCGGCAGATTCCTGCAGGGCAGCCAGCTCTTCGGGAGTGAGATCGAACTCGACGATTTCCTCAACGCCGCCCTTGCCCAAACGGACGGGGATGTTCATGTACAGATCGCTCAGACCGTACTGACCGTCAATGTAGGCACAAACGCTCAGTACTTCCTTGGAATCGGTGAGGATAGCCTCAACCATCTTGGCAATGGAAGCGCCCGGGGCGTAGTAGGCAGAGCCCGTCTTCAGGAAGGAAACAACTTCGGCGCCACCCTTGGTGCAGCGCTTGGTAACCTCGGCGATGTCCTCTTCGCTCATAAGCTCGGTAATGGGAGTGCCCTTGACGGTAGTAAAGCGAGGCCAACAAACCATGCCCTCACCATGAGCACCAAGCGCCCAAGCGGTAACATCGGCAGGATCGCAGCCAAGCTTTTCGCAGACCGCAAAAGACAAACGGGAAGAGTCGAGCACGCCGCCCATACCCATAAGACGATTGGAAGGCAGACCGGACTTCTTGAAAGCCAGGTAGGTCATAACATCGAGCGGATTGGTAACGCAGATATAGATAGCGTTCGGAGAAGCAGCCATTGCCTGCTCGATAACGGAAGACATAATGCCGGAGTTAACGCCAAGCAAGTCTTCACGGGTCATACCAGGCTTGCGAGCGATGCCAGCGGTGATTACCACGATATCGGAATCGGCGGTTGCCGCATAATCGTTGGTGCCCGTTACCTTAACGGTGAACTTTTCCACCGAACGCATGTGCATCATATCAAGTGCCTTGCCCTGGGGCAGACCCTCTGCCACGTCCACCAAAACGACGTCGGCGAGATTCTTGGAAGCGATGATGTGCGCAGCGGTTGCGCCAACATTGCCTGCACCTACGATAGTGACCTTGCTCATTATTCCTCCTGAACGGTTTGGATTCGCCACATGCCCTCACGGCACGTAATTGTTTTATTCTACTCTTTCTTTATTTCCTCTATGGAAAAACACAAGCTACTCTTGCATGCCGTGCGCTCACCTTTCTCCCTCGAGCGCTCAAAGGGGAAAGTGCATAAAGAAAGCGCCCGCAAGAGGGCGCTTTCAGGAACTATTCGCTTTTTTCAGCCGTTTTCTTTGCGGTAGTTTTCTTGGCTGCGGTCTTCTTCTTTGCCACAGGCTTCTTGGCGGCTTTCTTCGCCTCGGCCTTTTCGGCCTTCTTCTTTGCCGCCTCTTCCTTGGCGGGGCAATTGAAGTTCGGGCAGAGCTTCCAAGGCCCACGCTGCGTGGTGACGATAACCATGGGAGCACCACAGCTTTCGCACACTTCCTGCGTTGCCGTAAGCTTGCCATACTGCGGAAGCGGATAGCCCGTTTCGCATTCATCGTAGTTCTCGCAGCGGATGAAACGCTTCAACGTACGCGGATTCTTACGCGCAATAAGCTTCTTCTCTAGGCCCTTTTCCTTGCACGCGGGGCAAATACCCACTTCCAAATCGGGCTCTTTGTTTGTTTCGCATTCTGGGTCGATGCACAAAACGCGCGGCTTGGAGCGGAATGCCGTGACCTTGATCTGAGGCATACCGCAAACAGGGCACTTCTCATCCAAAGCTTCGATCTTGCCCTTAGGCAGCGGATAGGTGACGTCGCAATCGGGCCAGCCCGCACAACCGATGAACATTGAACGCGTTTTCTGCGAAGAGCGCAGCTGCAGATCTTTGCCGCACTTAGGGCACGGACCCACGTAAGCATCGGCGGCAACAGCATCTGCCAGAGCATCCTTCACTTCTTCGGAATGAGGGAGCAAGCTCGCCAGCTGCTCGGAAAGCAAATTGCGCGAATTGGTTACCACCTCGGTCTTTGTTTTCTGACCCTCGGCGATGTTGTCCATTTCCTCTTCAAGCTCTGCCGTCATTTGGGGATGGGTGATGTGAGGCGCGAACTTATCGAGAGCATCGCACACTGCCATACCCAGCTGGCTAGGCTCGATAGGATCGTTCTGCACATATTTCACCGTATACAGACGTTCGATAATGGAATGGCGAGTAGACTTCGTACCCAAGCCAAGCTTTTCCATCTCCTGGATCAAGCGACCCTGAGAATAGCGAGCTGGGGGCTTCGTTTGGTCTTTCGTGCAGGTTGCACCGTTGAAGGCGATATCCTGACCTTCTTCCAACGCAGGCAGCTGCTCGTCTTTCTTCAAGCCGTAAGGATAGATGCCGCGGAAGCCCGGCTTCACCAAAACATCGCCCTTAGCCACAAACTCTTCGCCGCCCACAACAAGCGAGACCTTCGTGCCTTCCACAATGGCCGCATCGGAGAGCGTTGCCAGGAACCTACGAGCAATAAGGTTGTAGAGTTTGTACTCCGCCGCGGGGAGGTTGTCGGGCGTTGCCATGGCCGTAGGATAAATGGGCGGATGGTCGGTAGTTTCCTTCTTGCCGCGTGTTGCATGCAAAGGACCGCCCGAAAGCAGCTGCTTGCAATAAGGGGTATAAGCGGGATTGCCCATGATTTTCTTCACGGTGTCTGCCAAATCGAGCGAAGAAGGGTACACCGTGTTGTCTACGCGGGGGTAGCTGATATAGCCATCCATATACAGGCTTTCCGCCAAACGCATGGTTCGCGCGGGGGTAAGGCCCTCGGCAGAGGCCGCAGCCATAAGGCTTGTGGTGTTGAACGGCACAGGGGGTGCCACGGTGCGCTTACGCTTCGTGATGGATTCAACACGCGCCGAGGTTTGGCCCTCAACGTGGGCCATTACCGCATTGGCATCCGCTTCAGCCTTGAAACGCGCCGTTGCGTGAGGAGCGATGAAAGCGCTTTCGCCTTTGTCGAAAGAGCCTTTGATTACCCAATAATCTTCGGGAACGAACGCCAAGCGCTCGCGCTCGCGGGCAACGATAAGCGCCAAGGTTGGCGTTTGCACACGACCAGAAGAACGCACGTTGCCGTAGCCGGCAAACTTCACCAAGGTGAGGTAGCGCGTAAGCACCGCACCCCAAATAAGGTCGATATCCTGGCGCGAAGCGCCCGCACTAGCCAAGTTGGTATCGAGCGTTACCAAATTGCTGAATGCGTGAGTTATCTCTTCCTTGGTAAATGCGGAATAGCGCGCACGGGAAACAGGGGCCGTATCGTTAACTTCCTGAATACACGAAAGCGCATCCGAACCGATAAGCTCGCCTTCACGATCGAAGTCGGTTGCAATGATGATGGAATCGGCCTTCTTCGCCAAGTTCTTCAGCGAACGGATAATATCTTTTTCCTTGGGGCGCTTTTCGATGGGTGAATACACCAAATAGGGCAGCGCATCCATCTTCCACGCCTTCAGCTCCACACCATCTTCGGTGAAGGGCTTCTTCTTTTTGAAAGGCGGCCTGGGCAGCGCTTTGGGAATATCGGCTTCCATAACTTCGCCATCGGCGGAAACGCCGCGCCATCCACCGCGCTTCTTATACACCAGCGCCGTGGCAAAATCAGGTTCCAAGATATGGCCACGAAGGCCAATGGTTACCCAATCTTCGCCATCGACGGTAAAACGATATACGGGAGTGGAATATACCTTGTCGGCTTTGGGCTTTGTTGCGCCCAGCAAATCTGCGATCTTCTGAGCCGCGTCGTTCTTCTCGGTAACAACCAGTTTCACGCGGTTCCTCCTTTTCTGCCGAGCCTTAAGCCCAGCCACCATTCACACGGTTTAACCCCGATTTTCTTATTAACGTGTGCGGGGATTTGCTCCTTTTGTTCGGCAATGCCTTCCGGGCACAGCCTTAACTATGCGGCAGAATAGCGCCGCGATTGCCACGCCTGGAGCCCCTCTGCGCGTAGCAAGATTCAGCATACCCGAATTGCGGAGCTCGGAGCGAAAAACATAACAACGGATCCGCATTGCCCCATCGAAAGAGCCGTTAACAGAGCGAAAGGCTAGCTTATCACGCTTTCCGACTCCGCCTTTTCACGCTCCAGCACCAATCGCATAGCCTCAATGGCGCATTCCAGCATGGAATCGTCGGGTTCGTTGGTGGTTAAGCGTTGCATCTGCATACCTGGCCACAAGACGATGCGCACCAAAGGGTTTTCGGGATGGCTGCCCGCCCACTTCACGGTAATTTCGTATGAAATACCTGCGATAAGAGGCATAAGAGCAATACGCACCACTATAAGCAGGGCAAATGCGGCAGGGCCGCTGATTCCCCATCTTTCAATGAGCAAATTCAGCGGAATGATGGTGTATACCAAAATGGCAATGATCATAACCATGATCAAGAATGCCGTGCCACACCGCACATGCAGGCGCGGAAAGCTCCGCGCGTTTTCCGGCGTAAGCTCGAGCCCATGCTCATAACAGTGGATGGTCTTGTGTTCGGCGCCATGATAGGAAAACATACGCTTGATGTCTTTCATGCGACCGATCAGCCATACATAAAAGACGAATATCACCACGCGCATCACGCCATCGATGATGTTCCAGGCGAAGGGGTTGGTTTCATATTCACCAACCAACACGTTGGATGCCAAAGCCGGCAGAAAGATAAACAGGCCCACGCCTAAAACCAAGCCCATAACCAGGGAAATTGCCATTTCCGCTTTCCCGAAGAACGGCTCTTCTTCCTCTTTGGCTGCATGTGCGAAGGCATCTTTACCCTCGGAAGCGCAAGACGGCCCCTTTTGGCTGTCATTCGAGTTTCGCCCAGTGGGGTCGGGCTCAGTTACCACTTCAAGGGTTCGCTGGGCGCCAAGGGCATCAATCATGGTGTCGGGACGTCCGAAATCGTGCTTCCAAGAAAACGGGGGTTCTTGCTCGGACCTATTTCCCCCAGCCTGACACCCGTCTGGCTCTTGAGGGCCCGCATTGCCGATAGAGCTCTGGCCCTCGAAACCGCATACCCGGTTGTCGAATTCGCCATCGATGCACAAGCCGCCCGCCGCCACTTCTTCGGCAACCGTTTCCGCCTGTTCGTCTTCGTCGTCGAACGCGTGGTTGGCAGCAATCTCGAGCGCCTTGTATCCCAGCACCAAAGAATCAACCAAAGCCACGCATCCGCGCACCAGCGGCCAAGAAAGCCATTTAGCACGCTTTCCCTTCTTGGACAGAGGATGCTCCTCGGAGTGCATATGGCCATCGGGCTCTCGCACGGCAACAGCCCAGTTGAGCTTGCCACGCATCATCACGCCTTCGATAAGTGCCTGCCCGCCAATATGGGTACGGCGCTGGCCATCTTCGGTAAATGCTCGTTTCAGATCGCTTCCCATGAAGAAAGGCTACTCCCTTACTACTTTTGGATAGGGGTTTCCGCAGGTCATCTTACCTTCAGGGCAAGCCCCGCGAACGCAAGGGGCGCCAGCGTCCATAAAGATGTAGGGTGCCGTAGGACGAACAAGCTCAAGCATGCGGTTGGCAAGTTCGCGGATTTCCCATTGAGCACGATTGCAGCAGCGCAAGCTTAGGAAATGAAGCAGCTCGCGGATATTCATGGTAATGACGATCTTCGTTTCTGCAGCATTGGGAAGAAGATATCGGGCATCTTCGGCAGGAACACCCGCATCAAGCAGCTTATGATACGCATCCACGACGGCATCGATTGCCTCATCGAAGATGCGAGAAGTGTCTTCCTGAGCGGCAACCGTAGGCGGCTTCACCACTTCAACGTCCCCTGCGAACTTAACATAACGCTGAGACTGCTGGTTGAAGCTGGCCAAGCGATGACGAACCAGCTGATGAGTGAGTGCGCGAGATACGCCGTCTACCGCAAACGTGTAGCTCACATGCTCCAGCGTGGAAAAATGACCCGATTTCATAATGGTGGAAAGCACGCTCTGCACACGCTCGGGCGGCATGGTTTCCATGAGCTCGGTTGCACCAACGGGGGCATAGCAAAGACGTGCCGCCGTTGCCACTGCGCGTTCAGGGTGTTCGGGATATTGCAAAAGCTCTACGTTCATAGGGCTCGTCCTTTCTCTTCTTGCGCCATCATAGCGAACCACCTCCAGCCAACCGCCCCCAAACAGAGCGGTTCGCGGAAAGAACACGCTAAAAGGCGGCAGAAGGATACGCCCACAAAAATGCGCCTCGGAAGAATGCTCTTCCGAGGCGCATTGCGGTAGCGGCACCCGCCCTTTCGGGAGGCACCACAGCTGCGCTTACGGGAGGTACCGCAGCCGCGCTTCACTTGCAGAATCAGACCTACAGCTCTATACGCTCAAACAGGTCTCTGCCTACTCCGCATATCGGGCAGGTAAAATCTTCCGGAAGTTCGTCAACGTATTCGATATGGCCGCAAACCGTGCAACGCCAAGCGAAAGTACGACCCGCCGCGGGATCCGATTCCTCTTCCTTTGCGGGAGCATCCTCATTGAAACTCGGTGCCTTCGGTGGAGTCTTGCCGCCTTTCACCTGATGATAGTAGGCGTACGTCATGGGCTCCTCGCCGCCAAGAGATGCGGCATCTGTCACTTTCCCGATAAAGAGCACATGGGTTCCCAGGTCAATATCCTGTTCAACCGTTACCGAAAAGTGAGCACAAACCTGCTCCACTACATAAGGGATACTCTGAGCAGACGTTTCAGTGGCAAAGCCCGAGAACTTATCGGTATCGGCGCTTGAATGAAACCCGAAAGCGCCGATAAGCTCCATCGAAGCGGACTGACCGAGCGCCACCACCTCGAGCGCACCAGTTTCGCGCACGCCCTGCGTGGTGAAATTGTCTTTGTTCAGCGCAATGCTCACCTGAGCCGGGCTACTCGTAACCTGCGTAAACGTGTTTGCCACGCAGCCAACCGGTTTTCCATCCCTCAAGGAGCTAACCAGGTACATGCCGTAGGTTAGCGACCGAAATGCAGTTTTATCCATAGCTCCCAAACCTCCCCTTGCTAAGTTGTGATCATAGAATACGAATCATTATGAGCAGCGGCAAGAAAACACCTGGTTAACGGGTTGATTTTTTGCCGCTTTTCTTGTTTTCCAAGTATTTTAGACCCTTGTGAGCCAACTGTCCGCCTGCAGCTACCGCCGCTCCGGCAACGCCTTTCGCAACGGGCTTCGCCACCTGAACCGCCGCACCGGCAACGCCTTTGACGACGGGCTTCGCCGCCCGAGCTGCCGCCCCGGCAACAAGTGGTGCTTCGCAAACAACCTTCTTCGCAACTTTTGGTGCTTCTTCAGCTGCCTTGTGGGCCGTTTTCTCAGCAGAAGCTTTAACCGCAACGGCAGCTTTTTCAGCGGCATCGTCAAGCTTTTCCTCGAAAGGCGTTGCCGCACGACCCGAATAATTACGCTGACCCTTGCTTATCAAGGCTGCACCACCCGCAATTGCCGCAGCGCCGGGACCAGGCAGAACAAGCATGGGAACGCCTGCAGCAGTCAAGGCAGCACCCGCCGCTACTTGCGCTGCGCCCTTTATCTTGTGCTTTGGGTTCCCTTCGTCAACGGGCAACACTTCGGGAACCACGAATTCGGGTTCATCCGAGGACCCGCCGTTAGAAGGATCGTGATTATCCACTGCAGTCGTTCTATCGCTATCGTTCATTGCAATTCCTTTTCCCACCTGCGCACAAGTGCAGTAAAACAAACAAAAAAGCCTAGCGCCAGCAAAAGGCACAATACGCCCGTTGCGAACCAAACGTAGCCGTACATCCGCCATATGCCAAGCGGAGCAGCACTCCCGTCGCAAGTCAAGCAGAGCCGCACGCCCGTCGCACGCAAGGGCAAGCAAGTCCGCAATGCTCCATGGGTTGCAAAGGGCGAGCACGCCCGTCGCACGCAAGGGCAAGCAGCAGTTCCCGCGCGCATCACTTGCGCTTTCCACGGAGGTGGGACATGTGCACTATACACAGTGCAACCGAGGGCCCGTGCACGCCGCGCTTTCCCACAACGATTCCAGCTTACGGGCATACACCATCACAACCGTCGAGAAAGCAAAGATGATGCCAAGCCGTTGCACAATAGGGAAAGATGGCCCTTGAGGGGGGGCAAAAACAAAAATCCTCGCATCTTTGCAACTTTTTTTCGATTAGGGACTCCCTTCCGCCCCTGCAAAGTGAAAATAGGCAGCTTTATGGCCAATTATCCGCGTTTTCACACCCCGACTCGCGATTTGAAACCACGCAACAATCCCTAATCGCAAAAAAGTTGCAATTCGAACCGATTTTTTGTTTTCGAGCCCCTGGGACGGCTTCCGGACGACGTCATGGGCAGGGTGGCTTTTAGGCGGCGCCATGGAAGGCAATCCAGCCGCAGCATCACAAGGCAACCTGGATGCAGCATCGCGGGGGGGGAGGAGACGGTGCGCGCAGTGCGCCGCCGGGGGCAGTCCGGCAGCAACGTCTATAACGATCCAGGCACGGTGCCACGGAGCGACGACGTTGAACGGCATCCTGGAAGATGCCGCAAAGGAGCGGACAGCACTAACCCGCAAATTATCAGCCAAAAATGAAAAAGGCGCCCGCACAATGCGGACGCCTTCGTCTGAACACAAACTAAATGCTATTCAGCAGCGTTCTCTGCAACCTCAGCAGCAACAGCTTCTTCAGCAGCCTCTTCTGCTTCGCCTTCTGCAACAACAGCAGCAGCCTCAGCCTCTGCAGCAGCCTTAGCAGCTTCCGCTTCAGCCTTCTTGGCGAACTCAGCAGCACGAGCAGCCTTAGCAGCAGCCTTAGCTTCACGCTCTGCCTTCTTGGCAGCCTCGGCAGCCTCGATAGCAGCAGCACGCTCTGCCTTCTTGGCGGCCTCGCGAGCAGCAACAGCCTCAGTAGCAGCACCGAACTTGTTAGCGAAGCGCTGTACACGTCCGCCAGAGTCGATCAGCTTCTGCTGGCCGGTGAAGAACGGATGGCAAGCGTTGCAGATGTCAACGCGAATCTCCGACTTCGTGGAGCGAGTCTGGAAGGTGTTGCCGCAGGTGCAGGTTACCGTGCAGTCAACGTACTCGGGATGGATATCTTTTTTCATTGGTTCTCCTTACTATGCCTTGGTTTCCGACCAAGGCGAGATAAGCCTATTTAGTATAGCGCAGGAGCGCACTTTCGCAAGGTGGTTAAGCTTTCTTCCCTGTTCCTTCATAACGCCCCACCGAAGAGAGGGGGGTCACAAATATAAGAGGGCTACACAACAAAAAGAACCCCGCATGTTGAGCCGAACCCACTGCGCTGCTCCTGGGGACAGCTATTCATTCCAGGCGCACAAGAAGGGTCGGCGTATGCTGCGAGGCTCTTCGGAGGTCTATTTCTTTTTGATCTGGCTAGGATGGAACTTGAAGAAGTCGGTGCGCGGAGGGAGATCACGCACGCGATGACGACGTTCGTCGAGCTCCATAGCGTTGCACAGCTCTTCCATGCTGTCGAAATCGTAATTCCAGCTGAAGAAATCTTCGAACTCGAAATTCATATAATCGCAAATGCGCTCGGTGCCACGCGGGACAACCGGATGCATCAGCAACGTTGCGATACGCAGCAGATAGAACGAATCAACCAATACCTGGCGGCGTGCATCAACATCCCCATTGGCTTCCGCCTCGCGAATACCACTTGACCAATACTTATTGGCATAGCGAATGAACTCATCCATCAAAGCCATGACGGAATGAAGGTCGACGTGATACATCAGCTCTTCGTACTTGTGCATGGTTTTGTTCACCCTGGCAAGCACCTCGGTGCTCACTGCCCCAAGAGGCATATACCCCTCGAAGCTCTTTGCCGCCTCATAGAAGCAGCTGCGTGCCAAACGGTTAAACACCTTGGTAAGAAGCGCGCCTTCCTTCAAAGCAGGATCGGCAACACGTGGATCGTTGCGCTTTTCAGGGTCAGGGTCGAAGATCTTCGGCTTAAATCCTACCGATTTCTGATCGAGTGCTAACGCGAGGAAATGAGCGCGAAGCTGCTCAGAGGTATAGTGCTCCAAAAGCTCGTCTGCCGTAGGCGGTTTCACCGAGCCCGAAGAAGAGGCTTTCTTGTCGCCAAACAGAATGTGATGGTTGGCAATAAGCTTTGTCTGCTGCAATTCACCTTCGGGAGCATCGGCGACCACAGGCCGCTTTTCCTGCAGAGCGGCAAACAATGCGGGTTGGGCAACGCCATAGAAGTACAAGTTGTCCTGGCCGATGAACTGATATACCTTTGCATCCTTTTTGCACCAGAAAGAGCGCCATGCCGAGCGCGAAAGGCCACGATCGTCGTTGCGCGCCATAGTGAAGGAAAGCGGTGCCCAAAGGCTTTCAGGCCAACACCATACCGTGAGACCATCTACCCCATCGATTTCAGGAACGGGCACGCCCCATTCGACGTTACCGGAAATACGGAAAGGCACCAATGCCTTACCAGTGCGGAAGCGGATGTTCGCATCGGCCAATACGGTACGCGCTTTATCGCGATCGTAAACGTTCTCGAATTCGATCTCGAAACTCTGCTTGCCCTTGGCGGCATCGCGATACACATGCTTCGGCAATTTGTCCGCAATTTCCTGGTATTTGTCATATAGTTCCACCTTGATGTAAATGATGGGCGGAACCAGGAATTCCTTGATGGTTTTAGTGACAACCGGGCGAATGCACGGATCACCCTCCAGGGCATCGACGTAATCGCGAACCACGTTGGACAAGCCAGGCAGATCAAAGTACCAGTTGCGCACCTCACGCATTTCCGGCACCGTGCCCGAAACCGATGAAATCGGGTTGATGAGGTCGACCGGGTCGTACTGATGGCCCAAATCGCATTCATCAGCATAGGCTTTTTCGCTTTTGCAACCCTGAACAGGACAATGTCCCACTACCTGACGACCATTCAAGAACATGCCTTCCTGGGCGTCGTAGAACTGAAGGGTGCTTTCCAAATGCAGGAACCCTTTTTCATGGAGGCGCTGTACGAAAGCCGCGGAAATGGAGCGATGAACCTCACCGCAATGACCGAGACCGCTGCCCTCATATACATCAAGGCTGATGTCGTACGCATCGAGCGTTGCCTTCTGGCGATCATGGTTGCGGCGAACGTAATCCTCCAGGGTTCCCTCGAAGGAACCGGATTCAACTTCCTTGCGATACCCTTCTTCAATAGGAGAGCCAAAGCAATCGGTGCCAGAGACGAATACCACGTTTTCAGAGCCGATGCGATCGCGGAGGAAACGAGCATAGCAGTCGGCGGGCACGAAGACGCCACCCACATGACCAAAGTGCAGAGACTTGTTACCATAGGGCATTCCTGCCGTTACAACGGCGCGCTTCGGCCATTCGATACGTTCTTTCTTATTTTGCGATGGAGCCATTGCTCTCCAACTCCTTCAACGCTGAAGCCAACTGGTCAGCGGAAATAGACTTATTTTCAGATATCAGGTCGAGCAGGGTGGAAATATCATCCGAGCTATTCTGCCTGAGATTTACCGTTTTATAATCTGACGCGTGCCCTGCAAGCTCAGCTGCATATTCGATAGCGTCTTCCTTCGTGCCAATTTCATCGGCAAGACCGTTTTCCACAGCATCAGTCCCAGTAAACGTGAGACCCGTAGCCAAGGCACGCACCGCGTCGACAGACATATTACGACCATCGGCAACGGTTTGGATGAACGTTTCGTTGATCTGGTCTACCTGGGCTTGATAGTATGCTCGCTCTTCATCGGTAAGCTTGCGCGTACCGTATGTGGAATCCTTGCTTTCGGCAGAGGTGATATCTTCCGTAGAGATGCCGAGCATGCTCATCAGTCCCGAATAATCGACCAGCTGCATAGCGGTACCAATTGCACCGATGGCAGTGGTACGCGCCGTGAAGATGTAGTCCGCCTGACTGGAAATCTCGTAAGCAGCGCTCGCGTTGGTAGAAGCGCTCGAGACCACTACTGGCTTGCCCGTGTCCTCTCGGAATTCCTTCACATAGGTGGCCATTTCCTCGCCGGCGGTAGCCACACCGCCCCCTGAGTTCACGCGCAGCACAACTGCAATGATCCTGCTATCGCTTGCAGCAACGTCAAGCTGCTGCTTTAGGCCATCGGGGCTGTTCGTTGTGCCGTCATACTGAATAGTGCTATCGATATCGATAACCGCAACCGTATTCGAGAACAGCGGTTCGCTGTCGCAGGAGCTCGATCCGCCCAGACCGGCGATGGCTGAAGTGCAAGACACGATGCCGAAAACCGACACCAGGCACACCGCAACAATTGCGACGAGCGCCACAATCCATCCGCGGGATTTGCGGGGCTCTTTCCAAGCAACGGTTGACGCCGCAGCAGATTGCGGCGTTTGCTCGAACGGGGGCTGGGGCACAGGCTGTCCATACCCTACTGGCGGTTGGGGCCCGCCCGGATGCTGAGATAGTGGCTCTTGAGGCACATGCCCTCCCTATAAAAACAGACAGGTAAACACTGCGGAACCCCGCCAAACGGCAGGGTTCCATTTTTTCGTAATTATAAGCGATGACGATATGCTCTAACGCAGCTAGATCACGTCGCAAACCGAAATCTCATTTATTAGATTTCGATCGCTCCGCCCTCATCGAAATGACGTCCCTGCTGAGCTTTTTTTGCAGCGCGCATCAGGAATTCCTGGTTGTCGTTAGTCTGCTTAAGCGACTTGATAAGCGAATCCATGGCTCGTTCAACGTTGTTGCGGTTGGCAAGCACGCGACGCACTGCCCAGATGAGCGGCGCCTCCTGAGGATCAAGCAACAAATCTTCTCGACGAGTGCCAGATGCAACTGGATCGATTGCAGGGAAGATGCGGTGCTCTGCCAAGGAGCGATCGAGCTTCACTTCCATGTTGCCGGTACCCTTGAACTCCTCAAAGATAACCTCATCCATCTTCGAGCCCGTCTCGATAAGAGCTGACGCCAGAATGGTAAGGCTTCCGCCACCCTCGATATTGCGGGCAGCGCCCAAGAACTTCTTAGGCGGATACAACGCCGTCGAGTCTACGCCGCCGGAAAGGATGCGGCCCGATGCAGGTTGCGCCAGGTTGTAGGCACGCGCCAAACGCGTAAGCGAATCGAGCAGAATTACAACGTCCTGCCCGTTTTCCACCAAGCGTTTCGCCCTTTCGATAACCATTTCGGAAACCGCAACATGGTTTTCACAAGGCATATCGAAGGTAGAGGAAATTACCTCGCCATGAATGGATCGCTCCATGTCGGTAACCTCTTCGGGGCGCTCGTCAACCAGAAGGCACATCAGATGCACTTCGGGGTTATTCGACGTAATGGATGCTGCAATATCTTTCAAGATCGTGGTTTTGCCCGCCTTGGGAGGCGAAACGATAAGACCACGCTGGCCCTTGCCGATAGGTGCACACAGATCGATAACTCGAGAAGTGATAGAGGATCGTCCATGCTCAAGCACCAGGCGCTCATCGGGGAACACCGGCGTCAAATCAGCAAAACGAATACGCTTGCCAACTTCGTCTAGCGGGACGCCGTTCACGGTATCGATGCGCTGAAGGGCGGCAAACTTTTCCTTCGGACGCGCTGGACGCGTTTGACCAGTAAGGTAATCGCCCTTGCGAAGATGATTGCGGCGAATGGTGGAAGTGCCCACGTATACGTCTTTTTCACCAGGAAGATATCCGCTCGTGCGCAAGAATCCATAGCCATCGGCGAGCACATCAAGGATACCGCTGACCTCTTCAAAGCCTTCGGCCTTCATGCTGGCAGCAAACACCGCCTCGATAAGCTCTGCCTTCTTGAGGCCCTTGAAGTCGATCTCCAGTTCCTGGGCCTTTTCGCGAAGCTCAACAACCTTAAGCTTCGCAAGATCTTCCTTGGAAACCTGAGGAGCAACTGGCTCACGACGGTTTTGCTGATGCTGGCGACGGTTGTTGTGGTAACGGTCGTTCTTCTGGCGGTCGCCACGATCGCCCTTCTGACGATCGCTGCCCCTCTGCTGACGGGGCTTGCGCTGGCGACGGCCCTTGTGGTCGTCGCGCTCTTCGCGTTCGCTGGAACCCTTTTCCTCGGCAGTATCAGAGGCATCCGAAGGTTCAGAAGAAGCCGATTCCTGCTTTGAGGGATCCTTTTGCTTCGATGGGGTTTCCTGATCAACGGGAGAAGCCTGATCGGAAGCCGCTTCCTGTTTAGGTGCGGTTTCTTGTTTGGGGGCTGTCTCCGCATTATCACCTTGAGGCGCTTCTTCGGCCTTGGCCTTCAACCTGGTTCGGGTGCGGGTTCGCTTTGGCTTGGGCTCGCCCTCGGAGGGAGCGTCACCCTTCTGCGAGTCGGAAGGTTCAGTTTGAAGCTCTTCCTTCTTTTCAGCAGCTTTGGACTTTGCGGGCTTCGCCGTCTTAGGCTTCTGCTCGGCTTCGGCATCGGCAGGAACTTCTTCGACTTTCTTCCTGCTTGTCCTGCGACGCCTGGGCTTTTCTTCCAAAGAAGCAGCCTCAGCTGCCGCGGGTTTCACCTCAGCAGAATCGGAGGGCGCAGCCGCTGCGGCCGCTCCCTCCTGCTTGTCGGAGGCCTTCGCCGTACGACGACGCGTGGTACGTGCCGGCTTCTTTTCCTCGGGCGCAGACTCTTCGACTACTTCTGCATCACTCATGCGTTCTGGACTTTCTCCCAGTCCTTGAGGAATGCCTCAAGGCCACGATCGGTCAACGGATGCTGAACCATCTTCTTCAGCACGCCGAAGGGAACCGTTGCGATATCGGCGCCCATCAGCGCTGCCTGGGTAACATGGTTTGCGCTGCGGATAGAAGCTGCAATAACTTCAACCTGCTCGCCGTTTACGGTATTGGAAGTGAAGTCGTAGTTGTTCAGCGCGGTTACGATGCTGACAACCTGATCAAGACCGTCTTCCGAAATGTCGTCAAAGCGACCGATGAAGGGGCTGATGTAGCGAGCACCAGCACGTGCGGCCAGAATGGCCTGAGGAACGCTGAAGCACAGCGTCATGTTCACCGGAATGCCCTCAGCTGCAAGCGCATGCGTTGCGGCAAGGCCCTCCACCATGGTGGGAATCTTCACAACAACGTTAGGGGCAATAGCAGCAAGCTCGCGACCATCGGTGATGAGCTCTTCACGCGTCATAGCAACAGATTCTGCGGAAACGGGGCAATCAGGGCCAACGATGTCGCAGATGCGCTTGATATGGTTGTGGAAGTCATCAAGCTTACCGCCGATGCGGGAATACAGAGACGGATTGGTGGTTACGCCAGCCAACGCACCCCAGCTTGCTGCCTCTTCGATCTCATCGAGATCGGCAGTGTCCAGAAAGAATTTCACTGGATCCTCCTTAAAAGAAATGAATAACCGTGCAGGCACACTTTGCCCGTAAAAGGCCGCCTGCAAATATGCTGTTAAGGGGAATTAATAAGACTTGTTCATGGTAAACAATCGTTTTACACAACGCAAGAACGGAAAAAAGCGATCTCTTCCGCATAGCCCGGCAGCTCGTTCGGTGTTTCCAGAATGCAAGGCAATCCCAACAGCCGAGGATGCATCACCACGGCAGCCAACGCTTCTTTGCCAATACGGCCTTCACCGATGCGCGCATGACGATCTTTGTGGGCGCCGCATTCGTTGAGCGAGTCGTTGATGTGCAAAGCGCACAGCCGGTCTAACCCAATCACGCGGTCGAATTCCTCGAGCACGCCATCCAGATCATTCGCAATGTCATATCCCGCATCCCATACATGGCAGGTATCGAGGCAAACGCCCAAATGACTATTAAGCTCAACGCGGTCGATGATGGCCGCCAGCTCCTCGAAGGTACAGCCTACCTCGCTTCCCTTCCCTGCCATGGTTTCCAACAAAAGCGTGGTGGTTTGCTCGGGTGCCAACACGGTATTCAGGACCTCGGCAATAAGCTCGATACCCGCATCCACACCCTGCCCCACATGTGAACCAGGGTGAATGTTGAATAGCTGCCCCGGAGTGCGCTCCATTCGCACCAAATCTTCGGCAAGCGCCTGGAATGCAAAACTGCGCACCTGCTCTTTTGCCGCGCACGGGTTCACCGTATACGAACCATGTGCCACGATGCGCCCGATACCCGCCAGCGCCGCCTCTTCCGCAAACGCCCTCACATCAGCATCATCAATCGCCTTCGCCTTGCCGCCACGCGGATTTCGCGTGAAGAAGGCAAACGTGTTGGCATCGATGGAGGCTGCCGTTTTCGCCATTGCGGCATACCCTTTCGCTGAAGAAAGGTGACAACCAATAACGGGCATGCGCCCATCTGTCGGCTGCCGCAACACGGCTTGATATTCGGACATTCATTCTCCTTTGTCTTTTCCTTGCATATGGCAAGACGAATCAAGGGCGGTTACTCCTGCTCGCTGAGCAGTTCAGCAGCATGGGCAAGAGACGTTTCGTTTACCTCGCCGGCGAGCATACGGGCGATTTCCGCCGTTCGGCTTTCGCCCGAAACAAGGGTTAAGCAGGTTTGGGGCAGCGCATCGTCGGACTTCGTTACCAGATAATGGGTATCACCGCACACGGCAACCTGGGGAAGGTGCGTTACCACAATGACCTGATGGGTTTTAGCCAGATCGCGAAGAACGGCGCCAAGCGCACGAGCGGTACCGCCACCCACGCCAGCATCGATCTCGTCGAACACCAACGTATCCACCTGATCGCACTCCCCTAACGCAACCTTCAGGGCAAGCATCACGCGGCTCATTTCACCGCCCGAGGCGATTTTCCCAAGCCGCTGAGCGCTCAAGCCCTCACCGGCAGCAAAAAGAAACTCGAAAGACTGCGAACCCCATATGTCCCATTGCCCGCGTGGCAGATCCGAAATGCTTGCCTCGAGACGCGCTCCCTTCATTTCCAGACGAGCCATCTGGGCTTGAACGGCATCGATAAAGCGAGGAATAACCCTGCCGCGAGCTTCCGCCAAGACACGCGCCGCATCGGCAAGCGCCGATTCCGCCGCATCGCGCTTCTTTCGAGCCTGGGAGATAAGCTCGTCGCGCCCATCGTATTCGCGGATTTTCGCCTCTGCTTCGGCGCGCTGCGCCAGCACATCTTCCATACGCGGACCGAAGCCCCGCATAAGACCCTGCAATTCGGCGATGCGGTCCTGTGCCGCCTCCAGCTCTTCCTGGGGGAAATCGACGCCGTCTTTGTACGTCGCCAAATCGCGACCCACATCCTCCAGCGAAAAGAATGCTTCACGCACAAGCTCCAACACGGATTCAACGGAAGCGTCTACCGCCGCGATTCGCTCAAGAGACCCCAATGCCGACTCGAGCGATTCCACTGCACCGCCCGACCCTGTTAGGTTGCGCTGGGCAGACATGGCTTCATGGACCAGCATTTCGGCGTTTTCCAAGCGAGGCATACGCTCGATGAGCTCTTCGTACTCACCTTCCCGGGGATCCGCTTTGCCGATCTGCTCTAAAGCGAAGCGTGCCCTGTCAAGCTCAACAGCATCGGCCGATTCCAATTCTTGCAAACGGACAAGCTCGGCAGACGCACCGTTTGCCGCAGAAAGACATGCTCGATACGCCTCCAGCGGCGCACTGATTTCTTCTTTGCCCCATTCATCGAGCAAAGCACGCTGATAAGTCGGCGAAAGCAAGCGCTGATGTTCGTGCTGCCCGCAAAGGTCGACCGTCTGGCCCAAGCCACCGGCAAGCTCCTTCACCGAAGCAAGTGAACCGTCAATAGAAACGCGGCTGCGCCCTTGCGCGCCGATGCGGCGTGCAGCCACCACGCCATCTTCCCCGCATCCTTCGCCAAGAAAACGGCCCTCCACCTGGAGCTCTTCGCAGCCTTCGCGCACAAATGACGCGCCGGCGCGCTCGCCGACCAGGATCTTCAGCGCATTCAACAGAGCGGTTTTACCCGTGCCTGTTTCGCCCGTTACCACGGTAAAGGCAGGGCTTGGCACAAACGTTGCCTCGTGGATCAACGCCACATCGCGAATATGCACTTCATCAATCATGGCAACCCCTTTTAAGTGCTCGGCGCACCGTATTCGTATCTTTCACCGTTTGATTTTACGCTACCGAATTCGAAAGACATGCGAAAGCAATCGCAACAAACCACCACGCCAACAGCCTAATGTCTCAGGACATATCTCTGGTATGGACGCACGAATCGCCACCGAAGCCGTATACTGAAACATACTCGTAACGAAAGCCGGAGGGTCATGTCTCTCAATGATGCACCACATATCGAAGCCTACGGAATGCTTTCCCAACTTCCCGCATCGGTGTGCGCCGTCATCGACGCTTTGGAGAAGCGCGGTTTTGAGGCATGGATTGTCGGCGGCTTCGTGCGCGATGCCCTTCGCGGCGTCACACCCCACGATGCTGACATTGCCACCAACGCCCACTGGGAGCAAACGCGCGAAGCGTGCCTGGCAAGCGGCATGGCGGTGCACGAAACGGGGACGAAGCACGGCACGGTAACCGTGGTTTACAAAAATGAGTCCATCGAAGTTACCACCTTCCGCACTGAAGGCACCTACACCGATCACCGCCACCCCGATAGCGTGCTATTCGTTGACACCGTCGAGCAAGACTTGGCACGACGCGATTTCACCATCAACGCAATGGCATTTCACCCGGTCCGTGGCCTTGTGGATCCTTTTGACGGGCAGAACGACTTGGCCAACAAGATAATCCGCTGCGTCAACGACCCCAATATCCACCTGCAAGAAGATGCCCTGCGCGTCCTTCGCGCGATGCGTTTCGCTTCACAGCTCGGATTCTGGATCGATCCCGATACTGAAGCCGCCATACGCAGATACGCGCCAACCCTTACTGGTGTCGCGGGAGAACGCTTGAGGCAAGAGCTCGAAAAGCTCCTCTGCGGAAACCATGTGCGCCAAACCCTGCTCCGGTTCCCCCGCGAACTTGCTTATATTGTTCCCTGCATTGAAGCCATGGATGGCTTTGACCAGCACAACCCTTGGCACATCTACGATGTTTGGGAGCACACCGCTGCGGTAGTCGAAAACACCCCCGCCTACCCCTTGGTGCGTTGGGCGGCGTTGTTTCACGATGCGGGCAAACCCGACACGTTCCTTATTGGAGCAGACAACTTGGGCCACATGCCCAACCATCCCATAGCAAGCGTTCACCACATGCGCGAAAGCGCAAAAACGCTGCATTTCAGCAAGAAGATGCAGCATGATCTCGACTTGATCATCCGCTACCACGGCGACAGACCCGAGCCTACAGCAAAAAGCGTGCGCAAGCTTTATGCCCTGGTAGAACACGATGAAAGGCTGTTCCACGCAATCTGCGACTTGATGCGAGGCGACGCAAGAGGGAAATCGACCCGTGCAACCAAATGGATCCAGAAGATCGACGCAGCCGAAAGCTTATTCGACAAGATGCTCGCGCAGGGCGAGGTACTATCGCCTGCCGACCTGCCAATCAACGGCATCGATCTTATCGCTCTCGGCGTACCTCAAGGACCGCATGTTGGGCTTGTGCTGAACGAGTTATTCAGCGCCGTAGCCAACGAAGAGGTTGCCCCTGAGCGCGAAGCTCTTCTGGCGTTGGCGAAACGGTTCATGCAATCCTAAACCGCCTTGTTAACGCAGCGCGAATAGGTGGTTCACGGGACCGTTGCCTTTTCCTAATCCGGGATTCGCTTGGATTGCTTCAGTGAGGTAGCGCTTCGCGAAGGCAACGGCATGCTTCAGGGTTTCGCCTTTCGCCAAATACGAGGCAATGGCAGACGAAAGCGTGCAGCCAGTACCATGCGTGTTCTTCGTTTCCACACGCTGAGCGGAAAGCCATGTCACCGCGCCGTTTGCCTCCAGCAGCACATCGTCGGCTTCTTCGGCCAAATGGCCGCCTTTCACCAGAACAGCCTGGGCTCCTTTCGACCGAATAACCTTCGCTGCAGCCAGCATATCCTCTTTAGTTTCGATGGGCATGCCTGAAAGCACTTCGGCTTCGGGGATGTTTGGTGTTACCACGGAAGCCTGCGGAAGCAAGTCAAAAAGCGCTTGCACTGCGGGCGCCTCCGAAAGAGCAGCCCCGCTTGTGGCAACCATGACCGGATCGAGCACAACATTCTGAGCGTCGAAACGCTGTAGGCCCTGCCCCACCGCATGCACCACTTCCGCCGTAGGAAGCATGCCGATCTTAACCGCATTGGGGTAGATATCGGAAAACACGCTTTCCATCTGCAGAAATACAAAATCAGGATCTGTCGCCACCACTCCTTGAACACCCATGGTGTTCTGAGCGGTTAGCGCCGTGACAACCGATTCCGCATAGATCCCCAAAGCGCTCATGGTTTTGATATCCGCCTGAATGCCGGCTCCGCCACTTGAATCGGAGCCGGCAATGGCAAGCGCTGCTTTCATATTCTCTCCTCGCCCAAAGCAAGCTAGCGGCTCGGGTGTAGAAAGGGAGCTTGATCCACCTCAACACTCGAACACCTACCGCCCGCATCACAGGTAAAAGCGGCCGCCCAAAGGGACAGCCGCTTCATAATTGCTATTTGTCGGACATTTCCTCGCCAAGGTCGATGGTAAGGCCGTCCATGATGGTATTAACCGTACGAACCGCGCACATCTTGCCGCACATGGTACAGGTGCCCTCCGTCGAAGGAGGGGCGCTTTCGAAGTACTTGCGGGGCTTCACCGGATCGATGGCAAGGCTGAACATCTCTTCCCAGTCCATACGGCGACGGGCATCGCTCATGCGATTGTCAACATCGCGCGCATGAGGAATACCCTTAGCGATATCGGCGGCATGAGCTGCGATTTTTGTTGCAACAAGGCCCTCACGCACGTCATCAGCATCGGGCAAGCGCAGATGCTCGGCGGGCGTTACATAGCATAGGAAGTCGGCACCGCACGATGCGGCAACCGCACCGCCGATAGCAGATGTGATGTGGTCGTAGCCGGGAGCGATATCGGTAACCAGCGGGCCAAGAACATAGAACGGGGCGTTGTGGCACAGGCGCTTCTGAATCTTCATATTGGCAGGAATCTCGTCCAATGCCATATGGCCAGGACCCTCAACCATAACCTGAACGCCTGCATCCCATGCACGCTTGGTGAGCTTGCCGATCTCGATAAGCTCAGAAATCTGCCCAGCATCAGTAGCGTCGTAGTTGCAGCCGGGACGCATAGCGTCGCCGATGCTGATGGTCACATCGTGCTCATGCAGGATTTCCAGCACTTCATCGTAATACTCGTAGAAAGGATTTTCGTTGCCCGTGGCTTCCATCCAGGCGAAAATCAGCGAACCGCCACGACTAACAATATTCATCAGGCGACCGGTTTCCTTGAAGTTGTCGATGGTACGACGATTCATGCCAGCATGAATGGTTACGAAGTCCACACCGTCTTCAGCGTGGGCGCGCACAACGTCCAAGAAGTCCTGAGCCGTAATACCGATAAGAGGTTTTTCCAAGTAGCCGATGGCATCGTACATAGGCACCGTGCCGATCATAGCAGGGCTCATATCGATAAGCTGCTTACGGAAATCGTGCGTTTTTCCGTGGTTGGAAAGGTCCATGATGCCTTCCGCGCCTAGCTCGATAGCGGTGCGTACCTTCTCGAGTTCCATTTCGGCGTTCATCAGGTCGCCGGAAATGCCCAGGTTAACATTTACCTTGGTACGCATGCCTTCGCCTACGCCCTCGGGGTCTAAAGCAGCATGGTGGATATTGGCGGGAATGGCAATGCAGCCCTTCGCAACGCCCGCACGAATCTCCTCAGGCGTTTTATGCTCCTTGGCGGCAACTGCTTCCATTTGAGGCGTGATTTTGCCCGCACGGGCATAATCGATTTGAGTGATGAGACGTTCTTGCGTCATCACAGCTCCCTTCGTTGGCATTATCCATACAGGTTCTATGGGTCGGGGCCTTGCCCCCTCTCAGCCGAACAGCCGCGCATCGCGGGCGGTTAGCTCCCCTGTTATGTGGTTACGTTATTGTACTCGTATATAGGTATACGCCGCGCGTGGGAATCCCAAAAGGGGGAAGATAACCAACAACGAGCCTTCTTCCAGGCTGATGCTGGCAGGCTTGCCAACAAGCTCGTTCGAAATGCCCCACAGCGCTCGGTTCGTGCAGGTTGCGCCGTCGAGCTCCCACTCCAAGCCCACTTCGATAACGCCTTTGCACACATCGCTATGGGAAAGCACCGAACACGTGCCTTGCGCACCTTCCGCAAATGAAAGAGAGCAGAACGGACCTGGCGCCACCAAGGGGGCAATAACCGTTTCCTCTCCAACACCCCACACGCATGTTCCTCGAGCTGCCGCCTGGATAAGCAACTGCAAGTTGCCCAGGGAGTGGTCGAGCCTACCTGTAAACGCATCGCAGATAACCAGTTCTTCAAAGCCCTGCTGCTCCGCATGTCCGATGGCCAAATCCATATCGGTGAAATCTTTATGCGCATCGTATTCGAACACGCACGGATGCTGCGGCACCGCGCCAAGTGAATCGAAATCGCCGAACACCGCATCAGGCACGATACCACGCTCTTGCAACGCCGCGAATCCGCCATCGACCGCATACACTGCATCGAATTCCTGCGTTTGCAGGATGTAGTCAAGCTCTTTATGGGCCGAAGGTGCAGCGCCAACAAGCAAGCAGCGTTTCATATGAAAGTCCTTTCAGGGCGAAAGAGTACAAGAATCATCCCTAACCATGAAACCAGAAAACAAAAGCAGAAGTCAGAGATCGAGGAAACATCATAGAAGAATTTCCTGAAACTCTCAGGTCCATACCAGTCAGCAAGGGCAAGCCAGGTGCCTTAGATTTCCGTCGGCAAACATGCCAGTGGCATGTTTGGTCCCAAACTAGGCATCCGAGCGGATGCATTCTGCTCAGCTTGCCTGAGCAGAATTCCAGGTGGGCTTCGCCCGTCAAGCACGCTCGCAGGGGAAAGATAAGGTGCTTGGCTTGGTCGCGGCGTCAATCCAATACATTATTCGTGGAACAAGGTATAATACAACTTCGAGTGAGCCGGGCAATCGCGTGCGCAAGCATGAGGAAAGTCCGGGCTCCCAAGGGCAAGATGCCAGCTAACGGCTGGGCGGGGCGACCCGACGGACAGTGCCACAGAAAAGAAGACTCCCCTGCATGCAGGAGAAAAGCTGAAACGGTGCGGTAAAAGCGCACCAGTGCGTTGGCAACAACGTAGCTTGGTAAACCCCATCTGGAGCAAGCGCAAATAGGAATGCCATACGGCCGCCCTTCCGTGCATTCGGGTTGCGTGCTTGAGCTTTGCGGCGACGCAAAGTCGAGATAAATGGTTGCCGATTACAGAACCCGGCTTATAGGCTCACTCGCATTTTCATTGCCGCCCTTTTGGGCGGCATTTCTTTTTCTAAGCACCTGGCATCGAGCCCAGACGTCTCATTCATAGCGCAGGCCCGGTACCGCTCCATGATGCCGGTCCACAAGCCTGTGTCCGAAGCCACCCAACACCGCGCTCGGGCAACTCCATCCCCAGCACCCTCCCGAAAGCGCCCACAGTGCTGACAGGTCCACCTTAGTCACATGCCGAACCAAGATTCAGCCCACTACGCTGCTCGAGCCTATACCGAGAACCCCAAAAACAGAAAATCGCCCCGAATTGCAACTTTTTTGCGATTAGGGATTGCTGCAGGGCACCAAAGCGCATATTTAGACACAAAAGCGCAACAAATCGGCTGATCGGCAGCCTGTTTTTACGTCGTAAGGATAATTGAGAGTCCGCAATCGCAAAAAAGTTGCACAGAGGCCTGCTTTTTTGTTTTCACAACAGGAAAATCGCCGTAACAGGGCAAATCCCGAAAAGGGATATAGACAAAAGAGCGAAAGTCCCCCCTTGACAAGTGCAGATGGCGAAAAAACGCCCTCTCAAACAGCAACGGACATAGGGCGCAAGCGCAGGCGGGCGCGGCGGGAAGCAGGCGCAGGCGGACGGTAGGCGCAGGTAGGCGGCAGCAACGGCGCAGAACACACGTCAGCAAATCAGCAAGAGCCCTTCAGGTGAGTATGGTGACGAGAAAAGTCTGGGCATGCGCCAGTAAATCAGCGAGCGACGTTCTGACGAGTGCAGGGAAATTGAAAAGCCCATGGGGCTGGCCTAATGTGCCGCCCCATGGGCTTTGAAATTTTCTTGTGCCGTCAGAACGCCGCGCAGCGTCATTGCGTTTCGCATGACTTGCGCTGTCCGTTAGGACGGCGCAACCAAACTGCGCAACGTTATTGCGACTCATAAAACAAAAGGCTCGCTAACGCGAGCCTTTCTGCTAGTCCATATCGTCAAACGAGAAGGTGTCGTCTGCATCGCCGTAACCGGAGAAATCCTTCGATGCAGTAGAAGGCTTCGGTGCAGCAGGGGCAGATGCACCAGGCGTTACCGTAGGCGTAGTATAGGTTGCCACGGCGGGGCTAGGCTCCCAAGTTGCAGCAGCAGGCTTTTCTGCCTCGACGCTCTGCTGAGCACCAGCGGAGCTTGCAGCATCAAACGTGGTCATTTCAAGCAATTCAGCAGGAATATCGATACCAGCGGTAACCTCGCCGCCGATTTCTGCAAGGCGCTGAGTTGCGGAACCAATGAATTCCTTCAGCATATCCTGGTACTGCTCACGAACCTTTTCGCGGCTGGAAGAAAGCTCGTTGATGTGGTCGATAACCTTCTGCTTTTCGCTATTGGCCTTATCGAGGATGCGACGTCCTTCATCTTCGGCGTTCCGACGGGTCTGCTCTGCATCGGCCTTGGCCTTAGAAACAATTTCGTCGGCGGTGCGCTGGGCAACAATAAGAGCCTGGGCAATAGCGGTATCGTCGCTCTTGCGGTCGCGCAACTTCGCCTCGAGCTCGGCGATCATGGCGTCTTTCTCGGCAACCAAAGCAGGATCGATGCCTGCAGGCTTTGCCTCTTCGTCAGACGCAGCAACCGGGCGCTCGGAGATAACCTCAGTGCGAGAAGCAGAAGCCGCCTCTTTGACCTGGACGCGCAAACGAGCAATTTCGTCGTTCAGCTCGTCGATCTCGGAAGCAACGCGCTCGAGAAATACATCCACTTCATCAACGTCGTAACCGCGACGCTCGATTTTGAAGCTCTGATTCTGGATGTCGGAAGAGGTGATGGCCATAGAAAACTCCCCTTATCTGGCTATTCAAACAGCTGCGCTAGATAAGTACAGCTAAAAAATTTACTATCAGACGTACCCCAAACTGTAACACAAGCAATGCCACGATTGGGCTAACGTCCACCATTCCTCCAATAGGGGGAATGAAGCGCCTGAACAGGTCAAGGAACGGATCGCAGATCTTTCCCAGCGCATGATAGACATCGGTAACAATGCCCCCGCCCATGGGGATCCAGGACATCATCACATACACGAAGATCACAAAACTGTATGCATCGGCCAGGCTGACCAAAAGCATGCTGATCATGTACTAAAACTCCTTATGCTCGGAATGGGCACCTTTCGAAGGGCTACGACTTCAATACGCCCTGTTTGGCCAGGTTGTGCTTCTCTTCGAGCGTGAGCTCTTTGCCCTGAAGAACAACGAATGTTTTCTCGGCAAGGCAATCGACCTGCGCGGTGAGGGCGGAAGCGACGCCGAACGAGAAATCGAGAACGCGCTTGGAGAGGGCAGGATCGGTCTGGCGAAGATACAACACCACGATCTTGCCCGCACGAACCGATTGGGCAATCGAAGAGACGTCCTCGTACGATGTCGGCTTAAGGACAACGATCTCACGAGCAAGGCTTGCGCTATGGGCAGAGACGCCACTGGCATCATCAGACGAGCCCGAAACCGCGCTGGAAGAAGATGCGGACGGAGCAAACAGAGAGTCAAGACCAGCCGAAGATGAGGAGCTAGCGGACGAGCTGTGCTTATAGGGGGAAACGAAATCGGTATACGACGACGCTGGGATGCTGAAATCTTCAGCAATCTTAGAAACCGATTCCCTTTCTTCGCCCTCCGTGCGATGAGACACGCTAGGAAGCTCCATAGTGGGCTTTGCCGCAACATCGGAAACGCCATAAGCGCTCGTGGTTGCACGGATGTCGCCCGAGCTTACCAGCTGGGCCGAAGAAAAACGACCCGACCGCGAGTCAGCAGGACGAGAAGAACCCGTAGAGCGCGTGGTGTATTCCAGACGATCGTAAGGATCGCCATAGGTATCCGGGTCGTAGCCAGAATCATAAGAACCCTGGGCCGGCTCGGGATCACCGTAGTCATCGTAGTAGGGATCATCGTAGTAATCGTCACGACGATCCGAACGACCGCCGCCGAAACCGAGCTTGTCCTTCAAATCGCCGAACAGTTCGCTTGCCGACATAGAGGGACGCGGAAAATCCATGATGGTCTTCCCTTCTGATCAATCAAACAAATAAAGAGACATGCCTTATGCGTTTTCGAACGAATCGCTGAAAATGGCACGCCCAATCCTCACTATGGTAGAACCATAGCGCAATGCCACTGGCCAGTCTTCGGTCATGCCCATAGAAAGAGCAGACAAGCGAGCGGTATCGCTTTCCTGGGGGAACGCGCCGTTGAGCTCCTTTTCCAAGCTGGCAAGACCTGAAAACGTTGTGTTTATAAGCTCATCTTCAGCACGTGGCGCCATACTCATAAGGCCCTCGATTTTAACATGCTCAAGACTGCGGGCCCGTTCGATAATGCCCTTAACCTCGCTTGGCTCAAAACCGCTCTTGCTTTCTTCGCCAGAAACATTTACTTCAAGAAGAACGCGCTGGCACTTGCCGATTGCCCCAGCGGCGGCATCGATTTTGGCAAGATGGGCTTCCTTGCACACCGAATGGATAAGCGTAGCCGCAGAAACAATATCCGGGATGCGACGCGACTGGATATTGCCGATAAAATGCCATTCCATGTCGGGAAATGCCTTTTGCTTGCGGACCAATTCATCAGGACGGTTTTCCCCAAATGCCTTTGCGCCGGCATCGATAGCCAGTTGGACCTGGTCAACGTCCACTGTCTTGGAAACAGCCAGAAGCAAAACTTCTTCCGGATCACGACCAAGTTCCTTGCAAACCTGGTCAACTTCAGAACGTACGTGCTTATATCTCGTTGCCGTGCTCATAGAGGGCGCTCCTTTCGATTCACGTTTTAGCATACCGCGCCTACCATGCTGCCAGGCATATTTTCAGCAACGAACCAGCAACAGAAGACCAAAACGACGCAATCCCCATCTCGATCGCAAGCAAAACAAACAGCAGCATGAACTTCCAGCTACCACTCCCCCTGCCCAGATCAGGCATTAGCGGGTCCTGACGGCAAAGGCGCCGTGGCGCCCGCAGGTTCCAGCCTGACCGCGATATGAGAAGAATTCGTTATTCTCGCATACCGTGCATTTGCCTAGATCGCATATACGCGAACGGTTTACGCCCGCCTGCTCAAGCTGAATGCGAAGCCCTTCAGCCAAATCGATATGGGTGCCGTCAAAAGCACAGGCCTCTCCAAATTGAGATACGAAACGCGCATGGACATCGGGACCCGTTTCAAAGCACTCTGGCCCAATATGTGGACCGATATAGACGTTATAAGCCGAAGCGGCTTCAGCACCCAACACAGCCTTGTCCGCACGCGCTATAGCACGCACCGCTTTCACGGCAATCAGGTTGTCTACCCCGCGCCAACCCGCATGAACCACTGCGAAACGTCCCGTTGGAGAAACAATGACGACGGGTACGCAGTCGGCGTAGCACAGAAGGGCTGCTGCGTCCCTAGCATGCACTACCAACCCATCGGCACCATCTTGAGCCTGCAAGGTTATTGCCTGCGCCTCAGCAGATGAAAGCGATGCATCGATGTTTTCGGGATCGCCCAGCTCAAGCACTGTATCGCCGTGAACCTGATTCGGAACAAACAAGGACGTGCCCTCGTTTGAAAACGCCTGAAGAACGCGGTGACGGTTTTCCCGAACACTGGCAATGTCGTCTTTCACATGAGAGCCAAGGTTAAGCGAAGCATATGGGCCTTCGCTCACTCCTCCTTCACGTGCCGTAAACGCGATGCGCACACCAGTTGCAGCATAGAGCGCTTCATCGGAATAAGCGGAAATGGATGCAAAACGACCCTTGGTCAACTCAGGGTCGGGTAGAACAAGGGTCGTCATAAAAGCCTTCTTACGCTGAAAGCAAACAATGCAAGTATGTAATTTACTGACGCTTCAGGAAATCAGGGATGTAATCCTCGTCGGCAAAGCGGGGCTCGGAAGGATACAGCGGGCGCTGAGAGCTGCTAGCTTTCTGAGAAGAAGCGACAGAAGAGCCGAATGCGTTATCGCGGCGGCCGAAGTCGATGGCAGGCTGCGAGCTCGTAGCCTTGAAACCGGTTGCAATAACCGTGATACGGATGGTGTCGCCCAGCTCTTCATCAACGATCTGACCATAGATGATGTTGGCGTTTTCGTCGGCAACGGCTTCAACGACCTTGGCGGCTTCGTCAACCTCGGAAAGAGCCAGATCAGGACCACCGGCGATAGAGAACAGAATGCGCGAAGCGCCCGCAATGGAAGTTTCCAGCAAATTGGAGTTGATTGCCTGCTGAGCAGCATCCAATGCGCGGGAATCACCAGAGGCGAGACCGATGCCCATCATTGCCGTACCTGCATCCTTCATAACGGTGCGGATGTCGGCGAAGTCGAGGTTGATCAGGCCAGGAATGGTAATGAGATCGGTAACGCCCTGAATGCCCTGGCGCAGCGTATCGTCGGCGATACGGAATGCATCGAGCATGCTGGTCTTCTTTTCTACGATCTCGAGCAGGCGGTCGTTCGGGATAACGATGAGGGTGTCTACCTTCTGGGACAGGTAATCGATGCCCTGCTCTGCCTGGTTGCGACGAAGGCGGCCTTCGAAGCTAAAGGGCTTGGTTACGATGCCAACGGTAAGGGCACCAATTTCCTCGCGAGCGATTTCTGCAACTACCGGAGCTGCACCGGTGCCAGTGCCGCCGCCTTCACCTGCGGTAACGAAAACCATATCGGCATCGGCAAGAGCTTCGCGAATCTCGGAACGAGACTCTTCTGCTGCCTGACAGCCAACCTCAGGGTTGGCGCCTGCGCCCAAGCCGCGGGTAATTTCTTCGCCGATGTGGATGGTCTTATCAGCATCGGAAAGAAGAAGGGCCTGACGATCGGTATTTACGGCGATGAATTCAACGCCTTTGATGCCGGCTTCAACCATGCGGTTTACAGCATTCGTGCCGCCGCCGCCAACGCCGACAACTTTGATAACCGCAAGATTATCGTTGCCAAGAATCTGTTGCATTATGTGCTCGCTTTCGATTTCATTTCAGCGCTGCCCCACAAGGGCAGAAAGCCCCAGGAGACACTTGGATTATTTTACACAATGGCCTGCTGATTGCAAAACAACCAGCTTCCTGCTAGGCGCTAAACGGAGCGCCAAACCGGTTTATTCACAACACGCACATTTATGTACGAAATCTTCCCCTCGTGCTCTTTCATGAGCTGCAGGCAAACGCGTTCTTTATCACGAATGTCGTTGGAGTCTCCGAAGGCGATTTCGATGCCGTTTTGCAAGGTGAGCGTAGTTGAATCGCTGCTAGCTGCCGCCACGCTCTTCACCTGACCCGCAAGTTCGGTGGTCATTCCGTCGATTACCCCCAGCGCGTTCTCAACATTTGAGTTGTTGCAATAGGAGCCGGCTTCGGGCGTTGATCCATACGGGATGTCGGTGATCTCGAGCGCATTATCCGCATCGTTGTACACCGAATCGGGCAGCGCCTTGCCTTCGGCGCTGTTGCGATCATCGGGAATCTTCGTAAGCCACATGCCATCGGAAGAAAGAGCCCAACGCTCAACCGTATTCGAGCTGTCGACTGTTACGGCAACCACCGCAGAAATGCTTCGCTCGGAAATATTCAGATTGAGCGTATTAGGGAATACGCGATCGACCGAAACGCTTTTCACCCACGGATTAGTGGCCAACCTGGTGGCAATGCCGTTAGCGTCAACATTGAGTAAGGTGGAACCCGCCGGCACGGCAGCTAATTCGGTAAGCTCATCGCTGGAAAGGTGATCTGCACCAGAAACAGTAACCTGCTCTACCGCAAATGCACCAGAATTCGAGAGCACAAACCCGCCTATGCCGAAAACCCCCAGCAGCACCGCAATGGTTACGAAGACCCCCATCACCTTTCGTGATGAGCCTGTTCGTGCCTTGCTGTACCGTGAGGCGTTACGCACTTCAGAAACGCTAACCGAACGCAAATCCCCATTCTGGTATCTGCCGCCGCCCTGCCGATAAGCAGAGCCCCCGTGAACCGAGCGAGCACCGCCTCCCGAAGACGGTCTACGCGTGCTTGCTTGAGCGGGCCTTCGCGCGGAAGGACGCGATGAGGAAGCGGAGGCATAACCGGAGCGTTGCGAACTACGTAAAGTGCGACCCTGACTTGGGCGACCTTTCACGGAAGTGGGCCTAGTGGAAACCCTATTCCTCGAAGAAGTCGTTCGGGAACCCGAGGAACTTGACCTCCGTCTGGAGTTCGATGCCATATCGCCTCCTAACCTCTAGCCGTACTTCGTTGATGAGCGTTGCCACGTCTTGTGCTGTGGCGCTACCCCTGTTCACAATAAAGTTAGCATGCTTTTCGGACACTTGGGCATCGCCGCACCGCTTGCCCTTCAAAGCAGCGTCCTCGATGAGCTTGCCAACCGATTCGCCCTCCGGATTCATGAAGACGCTGCCGCACGTTGGATATTCAAGCGGCTGACTTTCCTTCCTGCGCGAAAGGAGCGAATTCATGCGCTCCGATACCGCACTTGAAAATGCTTTCTGCAGACGAAGCTCGCATTCAACGATTACTTCATCGGGAGAAAACGACGAAGAACGATATCCCCAGGAAAGCTCAGAAGCGACATAGCGACGAAGACCGCGTTCTGCATTGAAGGTGGTGACCGAAACAACACGCGAGCCGATCCAATCTTGAGCGGTACCCGCGTTCTGAACCAGAGCGCCCCCTACCGTGCCCGGCGTTCCCACGGCAAATTCCATCCCGGAATAGCCATGGTGAAACGCCTCCTGCACCAAGCGGGAAAGCATAGTGCCCGCGCCTACAACCACCGTGCCTTCTTCGTCGAACCGCCACGCCCTAAACTCGCCGGCCAATGCGATAACCACACCCGGATACCCCTCGTCCGACACCAGCAAGTTCGACCCCTTGCCGGAGACGAACCACGAAAGCCCCTCGTCGGCACAAACTTTCAGCACCGTGGCCAAGGCAGCTATGCTATTCACTTGGGCGTAGGCATGAGCAGGCCCACCTATACGATAGGTGGTATGACGGGCCATAGGCTCGTTAAGCCTTATGTCGCCTTCGAACTCATCGTCGAAACGAAGAAGCTCCAACTCAGAGGCATGGCGAGCAGCCATTATTTGCGGCTCTTTTCGCGCTCCTGCAATGCCGCCAAAAGCTCAGGACCGACAGAAGTCACGTCTCCTGCACCCATCGTGATAATCAGATCGCCCGGCTGAAGCTTTTCTGCCAAGAACGGAACCACCTGCATGCGACGATCCACATAGTTGAGATCGGCGGGGTGGTTCGGATTGTCGTAGATCGGCCGCATGAACGTTCTACCCGTAACACCAGGAACCGGAGTTTCGCCAGCGGGGTAAACATCCAGGAACGTCACCATATCGGCCTGATCAAACGCTTTGCCGAACTCGTCTTTCAGCACTTCGGTGAACAGGCGGATGCGCGAATAACGATGCGGCTGGAACACCACGCATACGCGCTTGAAATCAAGCTCTTTGGCCGCAGCAATAGTTGCAGCGATTTCGGTTGGGTGATGCGCATAGTCGTCGAGGATCGTAACGCCATCGGCCTCCCCAACCAGATCGAAACGACGGCGTACGCCCATAAACCCAGAAAGAGCCTCTGCGGCCTTCTGCATATCCACACCACGCGTCATCAAAAGCGTAAGCACACCTGCAGCATTGAGTGCGTTATGGCGACCAGGGTTCTGCTTGATGCTGCAGGGAAGCGCCGTGCCATCAGGCAATGTTACGGTAAAGGAGATAGATACCCCATGCGTTTCATACTGGGAAACAACGGTATCGCACTCTTCGGAGAAACCGTAGGTTAGCACCTTCTTGCCCGTTTTCTTTGCGGCTTCCACCAAGCCAGCATCTTCGCCGCATACCACGCAGCAGCCATCTTCATGGACAGATCCCATGAAATCGCCAAACAGCTGGTAGATTTCATCCAACCCGCTGTAGTGGTCGAGGTGGTCGGCTTCGATATTCGTAACGAGCACCGAAGTAGGGTCGAGATACGTAAACGATTTATCGCTCTCGTCAGCCTCTACCACATAGTATTCGCCTTTTCCGCAATGCGCGTTCGAACCGTAGGCGCGAACGATGCCACCGATAAGGAACGTGGGATCGAAGCCCATGGCATCGAGTGTGGATGCCAGCATGGAAGAAGTAGTGGTTTTGCCATGCGTGCCGGCAACAGCCAACGTATCGTGGCCAACGCCCAATGCAGCCAGCATCTTGGCACGGTGCCAGATAGGCAGGTTGCGCTTTTTTGCCTCGATGAACTCGGCGTTGTTTTCGAGAATAGCGGTGGACACCACCACAACATCGGGATCGAGCCCTTCAAGATTAGATGCGCTCTGGCCGATAAATACTTTAACACCCGCTTCGCGCAGCTGCTGGGTATAGCGGCTTTCGCGAAGATCGGAGCCGGACACTTCCATGCCCTTTTCCTTTGCAACACGAGCGATACCGCTCATGCCAACTCCGCCGATGCCGATGAAATGTACTTTATTAATGCGATACTCCGTCACGGATAGCCTCCTTGAGATCGCTCTTCATTGTATAGAAATGCCTTTGGACGCCACGCAGCATCACAACTTCTGCGCAGGCCAATGCTATTTGCGCTTACGCTCCAAGCCAACGAGCTCGACTACATCGCCAAGCTTGTTTGCCGCATCCTGGGTTTCGAAACTGGCAGCTGCTTCGCTCATTTTTGCGCGTTCCTCGGGATCGCGCAGCAGCTCGAATACCTTATCGGCAAATTCAGGCTCTTCAACCTTGTCGTCTTCGATCAAAACCGCTGCCCCACGGCCAACATATTCCGCGGCATTTACCGTTTGATGATCGGCGGTAGCGTAGGGGAACGGAATGAGCACGGAGGGGATGCAGCGCGCCGAAATCTCTGCCAAGGAAGATGCCCCAGCACGCGAAACCACCAAATCAGCAGCGGCAAGGGTTTCACCCATATGATCCTGATAGCCCATGGCGAAGTAGCGCTTCTTCTCTTCGTCGGTAAGGGAAAGCGCCTCGGTTACCGTGTCAAGCTCTTTCGGGCCGGTGATATGCACCACATACACGTTATCCATTGCCAGAAGTTGATCTTTCATGGCAACAAGGGCCGTATTGATATGGCGCGCACCTAAACTGCCACCGAACACCAAGAGCATCGTGGCATCTTGGGGGATTCCAAGATAATCACGACCCTCTTCACGCGTAGCCTCAAGCACTGAAGAACGCACGGGATTACCCGTGACCAAAACCTTCGACTGGTCTTTTACGCTATGGCCAGCAGCCTTATAGGTCAGGCAAACAGCGGTGGCGTCCTTCGAAATAAAGTCGTTAGCCATTCCCATAACGGAATTCTGCTCATGGATCACCACGGGAATATCCATGCGCTTTGCAGCCTGGGCTACAGGCAGGCACACATAACCGCCGAAAACCACAACCACATCGGGGCGAATATCCAAAAACCACTTCACCGCAAGTTTTGAGGACTTCGAGATTTTACGCAAACCCTTGGCTAAAGACAAAGGATGACTGCGGTCAAAGCCCGCCGCCTCAAACCCTTTGAAGGGAATGCCAGCGGCAGGAACCAACTTCGACTCAACGCCGTTAGGCGTGCCTGCATACATTACCTCATGGCCACGCTCGATAAGAACCTCCGCCAGTGCGAGAGCAGGATTGATATGGCCAGCGGTGCCACCGCCTGAAAGCACTATGCGCATGAGTGCTACCTCCTTTGCGTTCGCGTTGCGCGAACCTCTGTTGCATATGCCGGAGCTTTGCTTCCCCTGACAATACGCAAGGACGGATATCCGTCACGCTCCAAAGACGACGAGCGATGCGCTCGCGCGTCCCTCCCCTCCAAGTTTCGCCCACTTCGACCAGATCGGTCGGACGACGAAACACGAGATACTACTTGCAAGTTATCGCGACGTTGACGATACTCCCCTTCATTGTTCGAATCAAAGGATATCGAAAGAAGCACACCAACAAGGGCAAGCGAGGAAAGCAATGACGAGCCGCCCGATGAGATAAAAGGCAGAGGCTTACCCGTTGTAGGGAACAAGCCAACCACGCACGATATGTTCAAGAATGCCTGGAACACGATCATCACGGTAAGGCCCGCTGCCAGCAAAGAGCCAAATGGCGTGCTTGCCTGGCTGGAAATAAGGAAACCGCCACGCATGAATACCAAGAAGGCAACGATAACCAGAAGCGCACCAACCAGACCCAATTCTTCGCCGATGATCGCAAAAATGAAGTCGGTTTCAGCTTCAGGCAAGTACTGCAACTTCTCATAGGAGTTGCCGATACCCGCTCCGAGAAAACCACCCGACGCAAGCGCCTGGAACGAGTGAACCAACTGATAGCCCGTTCCCTGCGCATCGGCCCAAGGATCGGCGAAGCTTCCCAAACGGTCGGCGCGATAGCTTTTTGAAAGTACAGCAATAAACCCGAATACAATGCCAAGCCCCACCAACACCGCGGTAGCCCTGCCGGAAAGGCCCGAAAGCACGACAACTGAAAACAAGCCGATACAGCAGATCATGGTTGTTCCCATGTCGCTTTGTGCGATAAAGACGAAGCCAAGAGGCAAAATAACCATGCCAATTGCAAGTTTAGCGGCAAACCCGGAATCAATCTCCCCCTCGCGATATTGGGCCGCAATACGGGCAGCCATCATCACAAAGGCAATTTTCGCAAACTCGGAAATCTGGATACTGATTGGACCAATAATGAGCCAGCGCTTCGCGCCCAAGCCCACTGTGCCAAGAAGGGCCGTCACAAGAATGAGCACGCAGCAAAGAGCCCAGAAAACCACACCTGGCGTTCCCTGCATAGCATCCTGTTTGGCAAAGAGGGCGACAAATACCGCTATGCCTATCCCCAACAGGGCAAATACGCACTGCTTCAACGTTTCGCCAAGAGCGTCTCCCTCTTCCACATACGAGGTTATCGAAGACGACGAGTACACCATGACCAAGCCTATCGCCAAAAGCGCCAGCGTGGACAGGATAACCATGAGTCGAGGGGCCATCACCTGCGCTGGAGCGCTTTGGAAAAGGGATCGCGGGGGCGTTTTTCTGCGTTTCTGTTCTGTATTTCGCTCCCGAGCCATAAACCGATCATGCACCTCGCTTTTCACTGCGATCAGCTACCAGCTGCTTGAACACTTCGCCGCGCTCTTCGAAGCACGAGAACTCGTCAAACGACGAGCAGGCAGGGGAAAGGGTTACGATGTCGCCCGCCTGGGCATGCTCAAGCGCTTCGTCAAGCGCACCTTCAAGATTGGCAGCGGCATACACCGGCAACTGAGCATTTTCGAAAGCCTCGAGGAAACGAGCACCCGCTGCACCAAAGCACACCACTGCCTTGCAATGAGCCTCGGCGCCAGCAACCAGATCGGCCAAGTCGGTGCCCTTGTCGCATCCACCCAGCAAGACGATGGGACGCTCTTCGCCAAATGCGGCAAGCGCCTTCAGCGTCGCATCAACGTTAGTTGCTTTCGAATCGTTGTAGCAGTGAACGCCCGCGATGGTGCCGCAAGGCTCGATGCGATGTTCCAGCGGCGCAAAGGACTTCAGGCCCTCTTCGATCTTTGCGTCTTCGCAACCCAGCGCGATGGCGCAAGAAGCCGCCGCGAGCGCATTGGAAGCATTGTGCTCGCCTTTGATCTGGAGTTCGGAAGCGGCACACAGGGCATGCTTTACGCCCTTGAAATCAACCGTTAGCACACCATCATCGAGGAATGCCGCAGCATCTGATCCGCATGCATCTTCACGCATGCTTTCATTGAGGCCGTGGCAGGTGCCCAGCGGTATGTATGCGAACTTACGCTGCTCGACAGGCTGCTTCTTCAGCTCACGCACATAGGAACGTACAACGTCGTTCGTGGCATCGAGCACCACCGTGCATTCTTCATCGCAGTTGGCATATATTTTCCGCTTTGCCTGGGCATATGCCTCAAAGCTTCCATGCCACTTCAGATGATCGGGCGTGATGTTCAGCAACACGGCAACCTCGGGCTTGAAGCGCTTCGTGGATGCGAGCTGGTACGAAGACACCTCGGCAACGTAGCATTCAACGTTGCCCGATGCCACCGCATCAATGCATGTGTCGCCGATGTTGCCCACCGCTTGGGCTTTCTTGCCGCATACATTAAGGATATGGGCCGCCATTGCTGTAGTTGTGGTCTTGCCGTTAGTGCCCGTTATGGCAACCCATACGGAATCGGCAGCGCTTTCGCGCCATGCAAACTCAACTTCGCTGATAACCTCTGCGGACACTTCTTGAGCCGCACGATAGAAGTCAGAATTTTCGGAAATGCCCGGGCTGGCGACGCACACATCGAACGAACCTTCGAAGCTATAGGTATCGAAGAGTACCGTGGCACCCTTCGCTTCGAACTGAGCGGCTGCTGCACGGCTCTTTTCCGTAGCTTCACCTGCCGCGATCACCAATTCCGAAACTCGTGAACCGAGCAATGCGGCACAATACTGCGCCGTAGCGGCACCCGATTTGCCTAGGCCCAAAACCAGGACTGCGCCCAAGGAATTGGGCGCATGTTTTTTAGAGGTATCAAAAGAAGCAGACATGTTTTATCCCATCAACGACTGCGCAAAGTACAGGCAGAATCCAATACCGGCCAATGCTGCAGAGATAATCCAAAAACGAATAACAACCTTAACTTCGCTCCAACCCTTTTTCTCGAAATGGTGATGGAGCGGAGCCATGAGGAACAAACGTTTACGCGTTTTCTTGAAATAGAACACCTGGATAATTACCGAAAGGGCTTCCACGACGAACAAGCCGCCGATAATCAGTGAAAGAACTTCCGTCTTGGAAACAATTGCCAAGCAGCCAAGCGCCGTTCCCAGGGCAAGAGATCCCGTATCGCCCATGAATATGTCAGCAGGATACGAGTTGAACCACAAAAAGCCGATGCAGCAGCCAGCAATTGCCGCCGATATGATAGCGGCGTCAAGCACGCCGGCGCGGAACGTGATAGCGGCCATTACCACCATCACAACCATGATGGTGCCGCCAAGCAAGCCGTCCAAGCCATCGGTGAGATTGGTTGCGTTGCTCATGCCCATAAGCAGGATATCGGCAAAGAACAGATAGATCCAAGGAATGGCGAACTCGCCACCGGCAGGTACCTGTATGGGCAAAGTGGTGGTAAGAATGCCGAAATCGAGCGTGCAGACAAACGGGATATCCACCGTAGGAGGAACACCCAGCCAGTTCACCGCAGCAAGCACGAATGCCGTCGAAATAAAGAATTGACCGATGAGCTTTGCTTTTGGCGTAAGGCCAAGGGAACGTTCGTGAGCAACCTTCGATGCATCATCGAATAAGCCCAACGCGCCCGTTGCCAACACGGCAGCCATGATGAGCCATGTTTCAGGAACCGGCTCGGCAAGAACAGCAACAACAACCGTGGCGGCAATGAGCATAATGATGCCGCCCATGGTTGGAGTACCCTGCTTCACCAAATGGCTCTCCGGACCATCGGCACGAACCTGTTGGCCAATAAGATGCGAACGCAGGAACTTAATGAAAACCGGCATAAGCGCCATGGTAACAATCGCACCAAGGAAAACAGCCAGGAAAACAACGAACGTCGGATATTGCGAAAAAGAAAGCATGCTAGTTCAACAACCCCTTAGCAATGCGGTCAAGCTCCATGGAGTGCGATGCTTTAACTAGAACCGCATCTCCTTGAGTCATATGTTCTTTCAAGTAAGCAAGCGCCGCTTCACGGCCGGACACCTGGTGCACCTGCTGCTCAGGGTACCCATCTCGGATTGCCGCCTGAGCGATAAAGCGAGACAACTCGCCAACGCACAAAAGGCAATCGAGCGACGACGATGCAACAAACGAGCCAGCCTTTTCATGCCCCTCTTGCGTGAAATCACCCAATTCGCCCATATCGCCCAACACCGCAAACCTACGGCCCTCGACCTTCATCGAGCACAGCAGGGCAATCGAAGCGCACATGGAATCAGGATTGGCGTTGTAGGCATCGTTGATAACGGTGATACCGCTTTGCGCGCGAATCACTTCCTGACGGCCCGATTCTGCCTGCGATGCGCCAAGACCGGCAACAATAGCTTCGGCAGAAACGCCGCATGCCCAACCAAGGGCAGCCGCTGCGCATGCATTGTGAACGTTATGGGCGCCACGCAACGCAAGAGCACAGGGATGAACCCCATCGGGCAAATGAAGCGCAAACGAAGGACAGCCCTCTTCATTGAGCTGGATGTCGGTCGCATAAGCAGCAAGGTCGGCTTCAGGAAGCCCGCTTGCACAAACGCCCGAACCGTCATAAAGAAGCGTATCGATGTTCCGCTCGTCGAGCTTTGCCCACTCACGCTGCTTGGCGCAGTATCCGTCGGCAGCATTCAGCACGGCAATACCCGAGCCTTCAGTCAGAACATCGAGAACTTCTGCCTTGGCTCGTGCGATATTCTCCTTCGAGCCCAAAAGCTCCATGTGGCATTCGCCCACGTTGGTGATAAGCGAAATATCCGGCTTCACGAACGAGCACAGCCCTTCGAGCTGGCCCAAACCGCGCATGCCCATTTCGACAACAACAAACTCAGTATCGGCGTTAGCCTCCAGCAACGTACGAGGAACGCCCAATTCGTTGTTCTGGTTTGCCTTGGTTGCCACTGTATTGAACGTGGTCGAAAGAACGTCGCGCACGAGGTTTTTCGTCGTGGTTTTGCCCATCGAACCCGTAAGCGCAATAACCTTGCCCTGCAAATGACCGCGCCAGCCACGAGCTAGAGCAGTAAATGCCTGCGCCGTTTCGTCGACACGCAGAATGGCGGCTCCTTCCGCTTTCGCAGTTTCAAGCGCAGCGTCGGACAACTCGTGCATCACCAATGCAGCAACGGCACCCGAACGAAGGGCGCTTTCTACGAAATCGTGGCCATCAACACGTTCGCCCGGCAAGGCGACATACACAAAGCCAGGCTTCACCTCTCGGGAATCCCATGTTATGCCACACGCTTCTTTTTCAAGATCCCGAGGCTCAACCAGGTAATCAGCCGAGGTGTATTCAACGATTTTGCCAATAGGAAGACGCATAGAGTTAACCAAACACCTTCTCGAGCTCTTCAGCCGCTACCTCACGATCATCGAAATGGTGCTTTTCGGTACCGATGATCTGATAATCCTCGTGGCCCTTGCCTGCGATAAGAATTGCATCACCCGCAGAAGCGTGCGCAATCGCGCAAGCGATAGCACTGCGGCGGTCCGGCTCTACGTCAAAGCGACCCTCGCCTTCGCGCATGCCGTCAAGGATGTCATCGATGATGGTTTGCGGGTTCTCGGTGCGAGGGTTATCGGAGGTAACCACCGCATAATCGGCAGCCAGTGCTGCCTTGCCCATGATGGGACGCTTGCTTGAATCGCGGTCGCCACCGCAACCGAAGACGACCAGGGTTTTATGGTCGTCGTCAACCAGAGCCGAAACAGAGGCGATGGCGTTTTCCAGCGCATCGGGGGTGTGGGCATAGTCGACGTACACCGAAACGCCGCCATCATGTTCGGTGCGAATGCGCTGCAAGCGACCAGGAACGGCAGGCGCATCACGAAGCGCTTCAGCAATAGAAGAAGGCAAATAGCCCAACTGCATGGCAACGCCAAATGCGGTCATGACATTCTCGACGTTAAAGCGACCTACCAAAGGATACGTAAAAGTGATGTTCGAGCCGCGCACGGAAAGCGTAACCGTGGTTTCCGCAGCACCGTATTCAACGGCAATAGGATGAATCTGAGCGGACGTGTCGAAACCCGTGGTGATGATGGCATCCTCGTTTGCGGAGCAACGCTTCAGGAGCTCTTTGCCCCACGTGCTTTCGATGTTGATAACGCGCTTGGCGGGATAATCCTTCGAAAACAGGCGAGCCTTCGCCGCGAAATACGACTCGAACGTCTTATGGTAATCAAGGTGATCCTGCGTAAGATTTGTAAACGCAGTAACCGCGAAGGAGGTTGCCCAGGTGCGGTCGAGATCGAGCGCATGGGAGCTTACCTCCATGGAAACGACACCGCAGTCTTCATCGCGCATCTGCGCGAGCAGCTCTTGCAGGTCGGGAGATTCGGGGGTGGTATGGCTCGAAGGGCGATGCTCTCCGCCGATTTCAATGCCTACCGTGCCAATAAGGCCGGTACGGTTGCCCAAATGCTGGGCAATATGATCAACCAAATACGTGGTAGTGGTTTTGCCGTTGGTGCCCGTAACGCCTACCAAAGAAAATTCTTTAGAGGGTTCACCGTAGAAACGCGACGCCATACGCGCCATGGCCTTGCGGGAATCCTTTACCACGACTTCTGTGATGTCGGTGGCATCCGCCAGATAGATCTTGCGCTCAACAATCAATACGCGCGCGCCACGATCGATGGCGTCCTGAGCGTAGGAATGACCGTCGCTCTTCAAGCCCACGATGCAGCAGAATGCATCGCCTGGCTTTACGCAATCGCTTCGGTATGCAATGCCGGAAACCAGTTCGTCTGCGTTGCCGATGATAGTGCAATCAATACCTTCGAACAGCTCTCCGCATGTCTTCTGAGTCATGAGAACCTCAATTCTGAGTGATGTTATAGCGATCAATCGCAAACGCCATTATATCCCGAAACGCCCCTACCGTTTTCCTTTCGCCAGGAACATCCGTAGCCCCCACGAAGCACACAAGATTCGTGGACGTATCGGGCATGTACCCGATGAACGAAATGTTGTACATACCCTTCTTATAGCCACCCGTATCAGAGGCAATTTCTGCCGTGCCCGTCTTGCCCACAACGCGATAGCCCTTGATCTGGGCATCGGTTGCCGTACCGCGTTCTACCGTCTGCTGCATCATCGACTCAAGATCGCTGATGGCACCCGCATTATCGGTGACCTGCACCGTGTCGTAGCTGCGGCGCCCCGATTCGCTGGGAACGTCGGTTAAGAAATGGGGCGTGCACGCCACGCCGTCGTTGGCAAGCGCACCATAGAAACGCACCATTTCAATTGGCGTAGTGGTAAGGCCCTGGCCAAAGCTGATGTTGTAACCCTGCACGGTGGACCATTCGTTTTTAGGCGCAATACTGCCCGATGCTTCACCGGGGTAATCGACGCCCGTCTTATCGCACAGCTGGAATTGCTGAATGTATTCGTACAGGCGCGTAAAAGTAAGGTCTTTTGCCACCAGTGAGATACCAACATTCGAGGACTCGGCGATAATGGTGGAAACGCTCATGTCCTCCGACGGGCGCTCGTGGGAGTCGGTAATGGTGTAGTCGTCCACCTTGAGAGCCGCAGGGCAATAATAGGTCGAATCAAGCGTCACCTTACCATCAAGCAATGCAGCGAGCATGGTTAGCGGCTTCATGATCGAACCAGGTTCGTATGCCGAAGAAATACCCGAAAGATTCGTGGCGCCTTCTTTGACCTCGCTCAGATCGGTAATATCAAACGTCGGGGAAGAAGAGCACGCGTAGATTTCACCCGTGGCAGAATCCATCAAGATAGCCGAGCCGCCTTTACCCTGCACCTCTTCTACGCGAAGGGCAAGCGATTCTTCCAGCTTCTGCTGCATATCGACATCGATAGAAAGCACGATGTCCTGGCCGTTCACCACTTCAGCGGTTACCTTTTCCGAGCCGGGAACAGGCACGCCTTCCTTGCTGTACTCGGTGGTTTTATGGCCAGCCGTTCCGCCTAGGATATCGTCGTAATACAGCTCCAAGCCCGTGATGGCCTTGCCATCGGAATTCAATATACCGATGATCTGGCTTGCCGTTGCTCCGCAAGGATATACGCGCTTGGTGGTCTTTTCGAAATCGACACCTTCGATACCCAGGTCCTTGATTTTGTTCATGCCATCTTCATCGGCACCTTTGTAGAGGTAAGCGAAGTTGGAATCGGTAGTGATCTTATTCTTATAATCCTGTACTTCCCCGCCAAAAGCATCGGCCAACGCCTGAGCCAGCTGACCTACCTTGTCAGAACCAACCATATGGGGATGGCAGAAGACGTTATATGCGTCAACAGTGGTTGCAAGGATGGTGCCGTTGCGATCGTAGATAGTGCCACGACGCGGCTGGACGTCAACGGTAACCTCGCGCGAAGAGCCACGATCGAGGTTCGCCTGAGCGTCGATGATCATCAAACCGAAAAGTCGTATTGCCAGAATCAGGGCAAACGCACAAAACAGCAGCATGAAAATTGCCAAACGGCCGTTCAATACGTCCATATCCATATGCATACCGCGACCGCCGCGCTGAGAACGCATGGGGGCCTGCTGGCGTTGAGATCGAGGAGCTACGCCTTGGCGCTGGGGGCGACGCGAAGAGGACCTGTCGTCCATAAACAATTATCCCTCAGAGGCAAGACGAGAAACGCTTTCCGAGAAGGAAAGATTGCCCGCAGAGTCGATGGCAACAGGGTCGGCAGAAAGCGTCATGATGGAAGAATTCGTAGCAGCCGTCATGGAAAGACGCTCTCCTGCTTCGGTGCGAATGTTATTAGGGTTGGAAAGAAGGCTCTCCTGCACGGCAAGCGATTCGCCCGTAGTACGCGCATCGGAGATCTGAGCGCGCAGATCGCTCGACTGCGAGGCGATGCTGTATGCGGCAGAAGAGAGGCCTACACGGACAAAGCCTATAACCAAAAATACAATTACGCATGCAATGATGGCTTTGATGCCCAAAACGGCACCATCGGAAAACGTCGGGTATACCGCGTGCTTGCGGCCAGGCACAACGCGAACAGAAGGGGCGCTTTCAAGGTGGTGAGCAGGGCGCGTAGCGGCATGATCGTAGCGGTATGCGGGCGCGCTTGACATCTGCTTACCTCCTTGCTTTACGGCCTATTGTTCGACATATCGATTTATGCGTTTTCATCCAGACGCTCGGCAACGCGAAGCTTTGCGCTACGCGAGCGCGGATTACGCTCAATTTCCTCTTCGGACGGGAGCACCGGTTTGCGCGTGACCACTTTGAGTATCGGCTTGTTCCCACAAACGCATACGGGCAAATCGGGCGGACACGTGCAGCCCTTTGAGTACTCACGGAAAAAATCCTTCACAATGCGATCTTCGAGAGAGTGGTAGCTGATTACTGCGATGCGCCCACCGGGAGCAAGCCAGCGCACGGCCGACTCGAGTCCACTTTTCAGCACATCAAGCTCGCCGTTCACTTCGATTCGCAAAGCCTGGAATGTTCTCTTGGCTGGATGGCCGCCTGCACGGCGCGCCGAAGCGGGCACCGCGGCCTTGATGACATCTACGAGCTGTTCGCTGCTCGTAAGTGGCGCCTCTTCACGAGCCGCCACAATGAAATCGGCGATGCGACTAGCCCATTTCTCGTCTGAGTAATGACGGATGACCCGAGCGAGATCTGCTGCGGTATAAGTGTTGACGATCTCAGCTGCGGTTAAAGTTTGGTTACTCGGATCCATCCGCATATCAAGAGGGCCAGTTTCCTTAAAGGAAAAGCCACGAGAAGGCGTGTCGATCTGCACCGAAGAAACCCCGATGTCGAACAAGATCGCATCGATAGAGGGAATCTGGGCAGACACAAGAAGAGAATCCAATTCCCCGAAGTTGCCGGCAAGCACATCGACCTCTGGACGGATATCGTCGGGCAATGCGGCCAAGCGCTCAGACGCGGCAGCACGTGCCACATCATCTTGGTCGATGCCTAGCAGATGGCCGGTTGAGCCAATGAGCTTTGCGGCTTCAAGGGAATGCCCTGCCCCACCGAGCGTTGCATCTACGTACGTCTTCCCTTCGGAAAGTTTCAAGTACTTCATGCACTCAGGGAGCAAAACGGGAATATGCCGATATTCGCTTGTCATCGTTCGCGCGTCCTAACCAATCACATGCACAAGGCGGTAAGATCCGTATCAAGCAGGAACTGGTTCCAACGCTCTTCATCCCAAATCTCAATATGATCGCCATTGCCAACAATGACCACGTCTTTATCAAAGCCAACCGTCTCACGCAGAGAAGGCGAGATATTGATACGACCCGCATTGTCGACTTCGCACTTAGAAGCACGAGAATTCAGCTTCAACTTAAGCCTGACCATATTGCTATCGCCAACGTTGAAACCACCTCGAGCATCAAAAAGGCTGTCTACCCACTTGTTGAAATCTTCGGTTTCGAAGATATACAGGCAGGTGCCATCAAGGCTCAGCGTCATTCTGAGATTGTCGGAGAGTTCCTTGCGGAAATCGGCAGGCAAAGACAAACGTCCCTTGGCATCAAGCTTGCGGCTGAATTCGCCAAGAAGTTCGCTCACGCCTCCCTCCTTCCTCGGGGTATCTCGTGAAAGCTATTTTAGGTCAGGCTTCGCCACCTCGCAACACAAAATGGGATTTTCTCCCACTCTCTCCCCCTTACTCCCCCACCTAATGTTGTTGAAAGATGTACTATCTCTCGATATTTCACTACATATTGTGTCTATAAGCTGAAAAACACCCCTAGGTATCGGTTTTGCAAACGGTGGGGGAAGGTGGGGGATTTTTTCTATCCACCTTGCGTTCGTCTACATCTTCGCCATAAATCGCAACATCGAACCGTCGATTTTGGGCAAAAACAGCCCCATTCGCTCGCTTTGGGGCAAAAAGGGGGAGAAAGTGGGAAACTCGCCAAAAGCCCCATGGGGGCAGCCGGAATCTGTTCTAGGCGCCCGTTCCATTGTTCGAGCGTCAAAGCAACGTTTTAAGGCCCTCATGCGCTCACTGCTTCATGCTTTAGAGCACGATTCACTTCGCGAATCTGACAGGAATAGCGTTCGGAACGCCACTCGCAGAACCCGCCGCTCCACGGACAGCACCAGGGCTGCCCACCTATAGCGTTGCTTTCTTTCCTATGCGTCACCAACGCCGCGTGCACCAGTCCCACGCCACCTCGATCCCGTCCCAAAAGGCACAAAAACAAAAAACTGGCCTAGACTGCAACTTTTTTGCGATTAGGGATTGTCGCAGAGCGCCAGGACGCAGATCAGCGGCGCAAAACCGCAGATGAGCAACCGCGCGGTAGCCTGTTTCCGCTTTACAGAGGCGGAAAGGAGTCCCCAATCGCAAAAAAGTTGCAAAAGCGTCCAGATTTTTGTTTCTGCAATCGAAAACCGTGGCAACGAACAGACCCCGGCAACCCATAGGCGCCTGGCGAGCCACGACAACGCAGCGCTACGGCGCGGGCGGGCAATATCGGGCCTGTGGATGAGCGGCGCTGTGCCTACGAACGGGCGGCGTCGACCCATGGGGCGGACAGCGCTAGGCCCGCGGGTGAGCAGCGAAGTACTCTTCCTTCAATTGGGCAGCCTGAATGTGCGTATAGATTTGCGTGGTGGAGATATCGGAATGCCCCAGCATTTCCTGAATGGCTCGCAAGTCAGCACCGCCCTCTAGCATATGGGTGGCAAACGAATGGCGAAGCGTATGAGGATGCAGGTTCTCTACCCCGATGGCCATGCCCGCTTTCGCGGTAATGCGATGCACGCTCTGCCGGGTCAATCTGCCGCCTCGGGCGTTAAGGAATACCGCAGAAACAGGATGATGCACAGCGCCCGCAAGCTCAGGACGTGCCTCCTCCAGGTATTCTCGCATTCGCTTCACAGCCATTCCGGAGAAAGGAACGATGCGCTCTTTTGAGCCCTTTCCCAGCACGCGCAGATAGCCTTCTTCGAAGTAAACACGATCCATATCAAGGCCGACCAGCTCGCTTACGCGCAGGCCGCAACCATACAAAACCTCAAGCAAGCATGCATTGCGCATTTCGACGGGATTAGAACTCGGCAGACCGTCAAGAAGCTCCGATACCTGGGCAACAGACAGCACATCGGGCAACGTGTGCGGCTTGCGGGGCAAAGGGATCGTTTGCGTCGGGTCGGCTTCGGCAAAGCCTTCACGCACTAAGAAGCGATGGTATCCTTTCGCCACCGAAAGCCTCCGCTCTATGGTGCTGGGGGCAAACTCGCGATTGCTTAGATCGGCGACGAATGCCGCCACATCTTCACGCTGAACGAGAGAAGCTTCGTGCACATCGCGCTTCGTCTCTAAAAACAGACAGTACTTTTGCAAGTCGCCACGATAAGCGCTGACCGTCGCCGACGACGCACCGCGCTCGGCAACCAAGTAGCCTATGTAATCCTCAAAGTAAAACAACCAGCGCCTCCACAGGAAAGCCCCTCGACTTCCCACCATTATCCAACAGGCAAGAAGATCGAGGGGCCTTTTTCAATGAAAGTGCGCGTAGCGGGCAGTTAGCCGACAACCGATGCGCTGCCAACAACGCCGGGCTCACCAAGAGGCATCCTCGTGTCAGAAGGCCAAGCAAGCGAAGGGGCGGAAACGCTAACGTGTTTGCCGTTGTACGGCGTCCAAGAACCTGCGCCCGTTCCATGTGCCAGCACAAGGTAATGAGCCGTGCCGCTACGAGATCCAGAGCCATCGCCGTTTTTGGCCTTTACCGTTTTGGCGCTATCGAGCTTCATAACCGCCGTGGCAATTTTTATTGAGCTTGGTCCGTTCGGGTTTTCTATACCTAACGCCTCTGCCATTTCGGCATCACTCGCAAATACGTACACCGTGCCAGAATAGGTACCTTCAGCATTCGTCGTGGACTTTGAAGAAGCGTCTCCCCCAGAAGCGGATTCGCCCTTCATTGCCTGGCTTGAGGTGCTGGAAGCAGACTGCTGCGCCTTCGCCGCATCGACGCGCTTGGTGGCTGCATCCTTTAGTTTGCTGGCAGCTTCTTCACTAGCCGCCCCACCGTTCTTTGCGGCTTCATAGGCGTCTTCGATTTGCTTATAAGTGGTCTTGCCAGCTGGCAAGGGCTTCAAGGTAATTGCCTCTCCGGGAGAAAGGGTTCCATCTTCACCGACCGTTTCCTCCGCACAGGCGCCTTCGATGGAATACAAGGTGCCATCGGCAGCAATAGGCGAAGCCGTTACTTCGAAGGTATAGGTTCCAGCCACCAGATCCAGCGAAGCGGAATCATTGCCAACGTAGCACGACTCCTCTACCGAATTGCCGCTTACATCGGTCCCTTTAACGGAAAGCGGAATCAAGGTGCCCGTAGAAGTGTCCAACCCTTCAGCGTTTACCGCAAACGTTACGTGGTGTTTCGCGGTACGCTGAGCGTTAGCCTGGCACGCACTTACGCCGAACGCCAAACCAATCACAAGCAGAACGGCCATCACGGCAATTACCGCGATCCGTTTGCGCTTGCGCGGTTCGCCGCCCGAGCCATTGGGCGTCCCTCCCGAGGGGCTCGTTGCACTTTCACGGCAGCCTGCAGCCGAGTCGACCCCAGGGCCCAGCTCGATAGGCGCTTCGATTTTGGCACCGCATTCGGGGCAATGCAGCGATTCGTCAGATGTTTTTGCGCCGCAATTCTGGCAAAACATAGCTATTTCTTTCATTTGGGATATCAAGTAAACACATCACTTAGTTGGCTGGTAGTCGGCCAAAGGAGTCCATTCGAAATCAGAAAGAAGGTAAGCCTCGCCCATGTCGGGAGCCCGATCGCCGCGAGACAGCCGGTATTCCCCAATCTCTTGCGCCATGCCGTCTTCCAAGGCAAATACCGTCACTCCAGCACTGTACTGGCCGCCACCGCTAAGGGACATCTTGCCGCTGGCAAACAAAGTCCAGGTCGATGTTTGCCACCCTTTCCCTTCGAAGAGGGACTGCGGCGCGCCATTATGGATTCCATATGCAGCAACGGGAATGTAATCGCTTGAAGTTACCGCCGCAATAACGAGTTCAAGCGTTCCATCGCTGTCGAGGTCTTTGTAAGCATAGGAAAGTATTGCACCCTGGAAATCCGTCTGGTGGGCTTGGCCAACATAGAGCATCCTCCCCGAAAGAACCTCGCTTATGTTCGAAAGATCATCATCGTACGATGTTGCCGGCCAGCCGTTGTCGGATGCGCTTTTGTAATGAGTAAGCACATCATCAAAAACTGCCTTTTGGCCAACATAAGGGTCAGCTGGTTCAGGGTTGCCCTGTTCGACGGCGACAGGCTGAGGCGCAACAAAAGTCCGGTAAGCCCACATAGCAGCAAACGCTGTTGCAGAAGAAAGAGCCAGGATCACGATAACGACAAGAACCAGTTGGGGCATTTTGCGTCGACTACGCGCACGGACGGCCTTGATTTGGCCACCAAGATCACCTGCTCCGCCCGCCCTCGAGGCTTGAAGGGGCCCATGGTCAAGACCCGTCCAGGGCGCAGGGGATTCTTTGGCCGATTCCTCAGCAGCAAAGAAAGAAGCCTCGGCAGACGCAGATGCCGCCTTCTCCGTTTTCGCCCCGCACGCTGGGCAGAACTTTGCATCATCTGATATCTTGCTGCCGCACTCGCCGCAGTACATCGCTTTCTCCTTCGTCGTAGCTCATTTCAGCGATTTGTATAGTACGCTTAGTCGCGGACACGAAAAAGCAATTTTGACCGTTTAAAAAAATCAACGTCGGCAGAAAAGTCTCACGAAAGGAAAATGTCGTGATCTCCGCAGACCCCCTGATTCAGCGCCGAAGCCCAACTGGGCGGGTTACGGGTCTTGACGCCTGCCCTGCACAGGGAAGCGAACAGATGCCGGAAAGCAAAATAGCCGCACCCTTTTCCGGAGTTCTATTCACCCCGAAAGCAGAAACCAACCGAAAGCCAAGAAGCGCGGAAGATCCACATCGCAAGCCGGCAGGTGCCTCGATGACTTTGCTCGAACTCGCTTCCTGCGCATCAGCAGGCTCGGCGATAGGGCCAGACGGCTCTATGCGCCTGCAAACACACGTCAAATCCGCCGATTTGATCGATTTCGCGAAGAAGCATGGGCCCCTCATCGCACGCGAACCGGCATCTTGTGTAAACCTCTGTGCGCAAGGTCGTCTGCAATCCATCGAAGAGAGCACATCCCTCTGGGCATCCGCAGCGCTGACAGCCAACATCGCGACATTGGCAGCAGAGCTTGCATCAGGAGCGCTTCCGATGCGCAACGCCCAAAAAATCCTAGCGGGCCTTTCCCATTGGAGACTGCAAGCCAATGAGGGCAAGTCATTTGAGCTGTATTTGATCTCCCGCCCCACAAGCGCGTCATACGCCCATTGGCTTGGCGCCCCCCGCTTTATACGTCGCGAAGTGATTGGCGAGCGTATCGGCTACACCTTCCTGCTTGGAAACGAAACCGGCTATCCTCCATCGACGCTCGAAATAGCCCTTGCGCTATTCGCCGAAGAACCCGCTGCAAGTGATTTTTCCGTACTAATGAGAGCGTTTGACCTCAGTATCGAAACGGGAGCACAACTCGCCGAAGAGGCCAGCGCGGCAACGGGCAAAAGGAACGCCGCCCCCACCCAACCGGAACGACCGGGCGATCACACTCTCACCGAAACGGAGCTTTCCTTCAGCGAAGAAGATCGGCCAATCCTGGGGCTGCTTTGTCGAACACTCGCCGTTGCCCACATGAACGATATCCAGGTAGATGTTTTCTCGACCGACGAATCGACAGGCCCCTTCGTGTTCGGGAGCTATTTGAGCTGGCTATGGTACGACTTTTCGTTAGGGATCGGACAAGCGCGCATTCATTATTGCGCTCGCTGCGGCAAAGGCTTTTCAACGGCCGGTCACCGCGGGATAGAAAAGAGATACTGCAGCGATCGATGCCGTGAGGCAGCCCACAACGAACGAACGGCGCAATCGAAAGCATGGGCTAGGCGTTTATTCCTCCAAAAAGAAATGAGCATAGACGCCATACGCAAGCGGCTCTTTGCCCATGAGCAAAAAACCACCGGCAGTGAGCGAATCAAAAAGTGGCTTTCGAGTTGGCCCGATCTCAAACATGCACTCGACGAGGACATTCAATCCAAGGGATGGGGCTCACCTCTTCTTGCCCGCTGCCGAAAAGAGGGGCTCGACCTCGATAAACTGCTAAGCGCAAAACGCAAAAAAGAACTTGCCGAACTGAAAAAAGAAAAGGAGGGCCCGCATAAATAAGCGAGCCCTCGCAATAGCAAAGCGAAAACAGTCGATGTTACGCGCGATGCTTCAAGGCCGCGCCAACGAATCCCACGAACAGCGGGTGGGGTTTGGTGGGTCGGCTCTTGAATTCCGGGTGGCCTTGGCTTGCCAAGAACCAAGGATGATCGGGAATTTCCACCATTTCCGTCAGGCGCCCATCGGGGGAAAGGCCAGAGATGCGCAGCCCGGCACCCGTCAACGTGTCGCGGTAGGCGTTGTTCACCTCATAACGATGGCGGTGGCGTTCATAGATAACCTCTTCGCCGTACACCTCATGGGCAAGGGATCCCTTTTCCAACTTGCAGGGATAGGCGCCCAGACGCATGGTGCCGCCCTTGTCTTCAACATCTTCCTGCTCGGGCATGAGGTCAATGACCGTATAGTCGGCGCTCTCATCGAACTCGGCAGACGTAGCGCCAGCAAGCCCTGCAACATTGCGAGCGAATTCGCACACAGCTGCCTGCAAGCCCAGGCAAATGCCCAAGAAGGGAATGTTGTTTTCGCGGGCATAGCGCGCCGCTTCGATCTTTCCTTCGAAAGCACGCTGACCAAAGCCGCCGGGAACCAAGATTCCATCCATGGAGCCAAGCGTTTCCTCCGCGTTTTCGGCATTCAGTTCCTCGCCATCGATCAGATGAACTTCGGCATGAACGCCATTGGCAACGCCAGCGTGATAGAGCGCCTCGATAATGGAGAGGTAGGCATCGGGCAAGCTTACGTATTTGCCTACCACCGCAATATCGACCTTGCCCTCAACGGCATCCGCCGCGGAAAGGAACGACTTCAGCGGATCGAGGTTAATCTCGGGCTGCTCCAAGCCGAAACGCTTCAACACCTTAGTGTCGAACTGCTGATCATACAAGGAAAGCGGAACCTCGTAGATAGAAGGCGCGTCGATGCAGGCAAGCACGTCTTCGGGAGCAACGTCGCAGAACAGGGCAATCTTTTCTCGAACCTGCTCAGATATTTCGTGGTCGGAGCGGCACACGATGAAATCAGGCTGAACGCCGATAGAGCGCAATTCCTTAACGCTATGCTGCGTGGGCTTGGTTTTCACCTCATGAGCTGCGGCAATGTAGGGTACCAGCGTTACGTGAACAAACAGCACGTCACCGTAGGGGCGCTCCTTCTTGAACTGGCGCGCTGCTTCAATAAAGGGCTGCGATTCGATATCGCCGATGGTGCCGCCGATTTCGGAAATAACGATATCGGCGTTCGACTGCTCCGCGATGCGATACAGGCGCTCTTTAATGGCATTGGTAACGTGAGGAATAACCTGCACGGTACCACCCAGGAAGTCGCCGCGGCGTTCACGGGCAATGAGGCTCTTGTAAATGGAGCCCTGTGTGAAGTTGGATTCGCGAGAGAGGCTTTCATCGATAAAACGCTCGTAATGGCCAAGGTCAAGGTCACCCTCATGGCCGTCGTCGGTAACAAATACCTCACCATGCTGAAAGGGGCTCATGGTGCCCGGATCCACGTTCAGATAAGGATCCATTTTCTGCATGGTTACTTTGTATCCACGGGCTTTGAGCAGATGACCCAGCGATGCTGCCGTAATTCCCTTGCCCAGGGAAGAAACAACGCCGCCAGTCACAAAGATATGCTTTGCCATGATTCTCCTTCATGAACGAATGAACGCTACAAACAAAAAAGCGCTTGAAGGCACAAAACTGCTTTCAAACGCTTTTCTATATTAGCGAGAACGAACCGCGCGAAATCTCTGTTTCGAAGTGTTTTCAGATTCGTAACATTGGCGCTTTTACGCCGCGTGATTGCCCTTCTTGCCGCGACCGAGCTTGCCGGCGAACTTGCTGCCGATACGTGAGAGCACGGCGAATTCCTCCACACGCAACACCTTGCACAAGCCGAAGGAAGCAATCAGGCCCACAATGCCCGAAACAGCCAGAATGGCAATCGCCTTTACAACCGCGCTGATGGCAACGCCAGCAAGCAGCGCACCCATACCGTTGGCAAGCACGCCTGCCGCCACAGCGCCAACCACACTAGCAACAACCGTTTTGACCACCATGGCCACAATGCTACGATTGCCATAGCTACCAACCTTGCCGCGCACGATAAAGGAGCACACCACGAACATCACCGCATAGAATCCCAAGTCGGCAACGGGAATGCCGGCCAGCCCCAGCACATCGGGCTGACACAAATACCAGTACCCCGCCACTTGGGCAAAACGCAAAGCAAAATCGATAAGGGCGAACTTCAAGAAGCTGCGCAATGCCGCAAACACACGATACATATACATGTACCCCGCATAGAACGGCAAGCTCAAAACCCATACGGCAAGGATGCTTCCGACGTTGTTAACCTCGTCGGCGGTAAAGGCACCCGCTTGGAACAGCTGCATCAGCGGCTGAGCCAAGGCACCCACCAACAGCGCCAACGGAATGATGAGGAAAAAGGTCGAACGCAAGCCCGAACGGATAAAGCCTCGGAAGCCCTCCCAATCCTCACGCGCCGCGCAGTCGGACAACTCAGTAAGCAACGTGGTAGATAGCGAAACGGCAATAACGCCATAGGGAAGCTGGTACCACGTCCACGCATAGTTCAAAGTGGAAGGGCCGTTCGGCGCCGCTTCAAGCGAGAACGCATTGCGGCAGCTGAAAGTAATCATGGTGCCCGCAATGTAGAGGAACATTGGGCCGGCAACCTTAAGCGCTTCCTTGATCATAGGATCGCGCAAATTGATGTGAGGATGATAGCGGAAACCCTGCTTCACCAATGCGGGAATCTGGATGCCGAACTGGCACAACACGCCCAGCGAAGTGCCAATAGCCAGCCACCACAGCGCAAACTCCCCGTTCCAAGCCGAAAGCGGCACGAAGCCGAACATCACCACGGTTACCACGATATTGTTCATAACCGGCGCCAACGACGGCATAAGGTAGGTTCGCTCGGCATTCAAGATGCCCGTGATAACCGCGCCGACACCGTAGAACAAGATCTGAATAGCAAAGATGCGGAAGAAGAAGATGGCCAAGGTCTTCGAGTCGCCTTGACCGACGGTAAAGGTCTGCGTCTCGATAACCAGCGGAGAAAACACCGAACAGGCAAGCGCCAGGATACCCAAAAGCACAATGGTAAGAGTCAGGATATTCGAAGCGAACTTATAGGCCTCCCCGTTGCCTTTCTTTTCTTTCTGCAGCAGATACAAAGGCAAAAACGCCGTGGCAAGAAGGCCCGAAGCCGCCAGTTCGTAAATCATAGAAGGCATATTGTATGCAATCTGATATGCCGAGGTGAGCAACGTATTGCCCAGGGCAAACGCCATCGCCCACGTGCGCAAAAGCCCCGTTACGCGGGAACCAAGAGTGCACAGGGTAATGAGCCCCGTATTTTTAAGTATGCTGTCTTTAGAGTCGTTGGCCATTGGTCCTCAAGGTTGTCTATAATTGTTCAGATTCCAGGGAACCATACTAAGGAATAATCTATGCGCATTCTTATTGTTCGCAATAATTACAACCCCAAAGCGCTCGAGTCAGCGCTGCTCCTCGAGGTGTACCTGGCTTCCCAGGGCGTCGAGTTTACCGCTTTCGATACGGACGATCTCCGCGCTTCATCTGAGTTTTTCCAGCGCCGCGTCGAAAATATCGACGATTTCGATCTTGCCGTAGTGTTGGGCGGCGACGGTACCATTTTGCGCACCGCCGCTCAAATCAAATACCGCCGCATCCCCATTCTGGGCGTGAACTTCGGTCATCTGGGATTCATGGCCAACTCCAACGAAGACGGCATTATCCCCGTGGTTGCAGCAGCGCTCGCTGGCGAACTGACCACCGAATACCGCACGAACCTGCGCATCGACGTTTTCTGCGAAGGCGATGAGGGGGCCAATGGCGGTCCCGATGCCCCCATGAAGGGCTCGCAGCAGTTTTTCGGCCTGAACGAACTCACCCTTGCCCGTGGCGCTCAGGGCCGCGTCATCGACTGCGCCTACACAGTTGCCGGCGAAAAGGTTGCCGACGTCAAAGGAGACGGCCTTATCGTTGCCACCGCAACGGGATCTACCGCTTACGCCCTTTCCGCAGGTGGCCCGCTGGTTGCTCCTGGCTATAGCGGCCTGGTGGTAGTGCCCATCGCACCCCATTCCCTGCACTCTCGAGCGCTGGTTACCGGCCCTTCCGATATCGTCGAAATCGCAATGGACCCTTCAAGCGCAAACCGCGAGGCAACCATGTTCATCGATGGTGAGCTCATCCCCATCGATCGCCCCATCCGCCGCGTTATCGTCCAGTCAGGCGAAGAGCCAACCGTGCTGCTGCGCTATAAGGCAGAATCGTTCTACGGTCGCACTTCGCGCGTATTCTTCTCGTAATCGAAACGCTCATAGCCGAAACCGTTTGTCTGAGCCAAGGCAAACTCCACTTCGCCTTACCATGCCCCTCTTTTGGCAGCTGCCCCTCCTTCATGGTCGGGGGCAGCGCAAAAGTGGGGCATTTTCACTGCACGCCAATCCGGGCACCTCAAGGCACGACCCGCAAACCAGATGAAGCGCAAACCAGCCGCACCCGCCCGTTCGAGCCTACGCGTCAAAAACGAACCGTTTGGAAACCATAGGGAAACCGACTCGAAATACCTCCTTTCTACAATCGTCAGCGGAAGCATGCGTAAATCGAAGGAGGCTCACCGTGGAAAAGAATACTGAACCTAGCGAGCCTGCTGCGGAAGGGCGAGAGCAAGAACTCGCCCGCGAGATACGCGTGAAGGACGCCCTTATCCACGAAGTGCACCATCGGGTAAAGAACAATCTACAAACCGTCGAATCGCTGATGCGCTTGCACATCCGCCGCTGCCCCTCCGAAGAGGCAAGGAGTGTCTTGGTTGAAGCGGCGGGGCGTCTTCGCTCCATGGCGATAGCGCACGAAATGCTTTCCGAAGCCACCAAAGAGCAGGTGGACGCCATCGAACTTGCCAGGCGCGTATCGCAGCAGGTCAAAACCAGTATGTGCGGCGACTCAGACCGGTTTTGCATCACGGTAACCGGTGCCCCACGCTTCATTCCCGGATCCGTTTCCATAAGCTTGGCGCTCGTCATCGCCGAAATCACCTGCAATTCCTTCGAACATGGATTCGCCGAAGAAACGCAGGGGAACGTGAACATCAGTCTCGAGCAAACCGAAAAGGGATTGCGCGTGACCATTGGCGATGACGGATGCGGATTACCGAACGGGTTCACCATCCAAGGGCAAACCAGCATGGGACTGAGCCTTATGCGCACTCTTGTCGAAGATGATCTTCGAAGCGAGCTCGAAGAAGTTGCAACGCCCATTGGAGCATGCTTCGCATTCGAAATACCCAACTCCATCCTTGACGAGCAACCCCAAACACCAAAAGAGGAACAATGAAGCTCCTAATAGCAGAAGACGAAGCAATCATTCGCATGGATCTTAAGGAAACCCTGCAGGACCTAGGCTACGAAGTTGTCGCGGAAGCACGCAGTGGACGTGAAGCGGTTCAAAAGGCATTCGCCTTTGCGCCTGATTGCGCACTTATGGATGCACACATGGATGGCGATGATGGGTTCGCAGCGGCGCAGGAGATCGCGCAAGCGCAGTTATGCCCCGTCGTGATGGTTACCGCCTACGCGCAGGCAGACAAGGTCAAGGAAGCATCGAAAATGGGCGTGTTTGGCTATGTAACGAAACCCTTCGCTGAAAAGGACCTTGTTGCGGCTATCGAGGTTGCCACCAGCCGATTCAAGCAAGAAGAGCGGCTGCAGGGCGAGCTCGATCGACTAAAAACGCGTATGGAATCACGACGTCTCGTCGATAAGGCAAAATGCCTGCTCATTGAAGCAGGGGCAACGGAAGAAGAGGCCTTCGGCCGCATGCGCAAGATCTCAATGAACACACGCAAGCCCCTAGCGGAAGTCGCCGAAGCAATTATCTTGGGATACGAAGCAAGCCATTAACCGCCCTTCATAAGAAGGCGCGCACCTTTCTACGCCTAGCGAATCCCACGCACCCTGCGCGCACAGGCGCAACAACCGCTTTTGCCCGCACCTGTCATCTGAACGCAAAACCGCCGAAAACAGCGCGCCAACCCAAGCTCAACTACAACCCCTCCCCAACGCAAAGCGGCTCTGCCCACCTGATTCCAGGAGAACAGAGCCGCTTCGTGCTATTGGGATCTCAAAGCCATCAGGCCTTCCGCTACAACGCTGCATCACCTGTTTCGCCGGTTCGTACGCGGATTGCCTCTGCGACGTCTTTTATGAAGATCTTGCCATCGCCAAAGGTCGCGTTGCCCATGCTCGAAACCATCTCGTTCACGATTGGGTCCACCAAATCATCCGCCACCACGGTGCGAACCGAGACCTTGGGAAGCATGTTCACGCCACGATTATCATCGCGCGTATACACCTGGTGGTAACCCTGCTGATGACCGTAGCCAAAACCCTGGCTGACAAAAATACCGTTCTTGCTGAAAGCTGAAAGGATGCGCTTCACACGTTCAAGCTTGTCGCCATTGATGATGATCTCTATTTCCTTCATAAGTATTCTCTCTTTCGTTCATGCGAATTGGCAAACCGCAAAGCGGCAAAGCCTTCGGGAAATGTCCTCGATGCACAGAGGTAGCTGGGTCTAAACTGGTCGCGCAGTCTGTGTTTAGCCGAAAAGGCGCAGGTAGCGCTCCACTAAACTCATGGTGCCTTCCATGTAGCCCTGCATATACCCCTGAACAGGGGTGGAATCTTGGTGGCTTCCCATCCACGCCATCATCTGGATGCGACGCTGCAAAATGAATGTGTCGATTTCCACGAAATCGGTGTCGGTAAAAGGAAGAACCTTGCGATATCCGTCAAGCCAAGCGTTCACCAAATCGGGAACATCTTCCCTATCCTCGATGAAGGTCAGCGCACCCGCCAGATCGTGCAGATGCCAGCCAAAACCGAAATCGTCAAAGTCGATAACCTTGATCACATCGCCATCGACCAAGATATTGGTGTCGCGCAAGTCGGCATGGATCACACCATAGTTCAGATCGGTTTTGCCATAGCGGTCCAATCGTGCCTTGATTATCCGGCAGCAGCGCTCGATCTTCGCCTCCGCCTCCGGGTACAGATCGGGATAATTGCGCCAATTGCCCCAAACGGCATTTTCCCCAATCATGTTCTCGTAATCCCAGTGAAAGCGCTTGATATCCTTGGTTCCATTCCAAATCTCGGTTTGGCGATGCAGGTAAGCCGTTGTCTCCCCGAGTGTTCGGAAATGGGCGGGAGCCGCTTCTGGAGAGTTATCGTGCTCCAGCGTTTCGCCCGTTAAAAATTCAGTCGCAATGCAGAAGTACGTTACTCCATCCTTTTCGATCTCCTGGATATAGGAGCCATCGGTTGCGGGGATGGGATTGGCAACCTTAAGCGGCGTATAGTCATTGATCTGACGAAGCCAGCTTATCTCGCTTTCGTATTCTTCGCGCGTATGATAGCCAGGGCGCCCAACACGCAGCACAAACAGCTTTTCATCGGTTGCAGGGTCGTACACCAAATACGTAGCATTCTCGGAAAAAGCAAGGAGCTTCACCGCGTACGAATCGGCATAGTGCCCAGCTGCCGCTTCTGCCACTTCCATAAATACTTCGGGGTTCTCAAAATTATTTGCCATGAGGGGCATCCTTTCAAACTCGCTCATCAAAACAGGACGAGCGCCATGCGCTAAGCCTCAAGCTGAGAAAGCGAGGCTTCCAAGGCACTTGCGAACATATCGAGATCGGAGTCGTCAAACACCAACGGCGGACGAACCTTCAGCACATTGCCGTAAGGACCGCACAGGGAAATAAGCACATGGTTCTCACGCAGCTTTTCGATAAGGGAAACGGCGAAAGGTCGATCGGCTTCCTTGGTGCCGGGACGAACCACCTCTATGCCGGTGAACAAGCCGGCACCACGTACATCGGCAAGCTGAGGGTGACGTGTTGCAATGTCGCTCACGACAGCGCGAAGCTTTTCGCCCATAGCGCGGGTGTGCTCCAAAATGTCGTTTTCGCGGATGTAGTTAAGAACCGCCTGCGCCGCCGCCATGGAAACAGGGTTTCCAGCGAACGTATTGAAATAGGGGTTGTCCTGCGCAAACGCATCGAGAACCTCGCTTTTTATTGCCATAGCAGAGCAAGGAATGCCGTTCGCCATGGGCTTGCCCATAGTTACGATATCGGGCACGATGCCATGACGCGCAAAGCCCCAGAAGGCATCGCCGGTACGGCAGAACCCTGGCTGCACCTCGTCGGCAATGTAGACGCCACCTTCTTTGTGGACCAAATCAACGACTGGTTTCAAGAAGCCCGGCGTACCGGGAATAACACCATCGGAGGAAAAGATGCCATCAAACAGCACGCCGGCAAACTTAATGCCGTGGCGACGCATGTCCTGGATCTGGATGGAGATCTGCTCGCACATCCATGCACCCAAATCGTCGGTTTCCAACCTGAACGTGTCAGGGGAAGGAATCATGCGCATGGTCTGGCTCATGGCAACGCTTTTACCGATCGACGGGGAAAGACCCGAAATCAAAGCCGTATTGCCGTGGTACGCTTCGCCGGTAACGATGATTCCCTCACCGCCTGTATAAAGCTGAGCGCAGCGCACCGCCAGGTCATTGGCTTCCGAACCCGAGCACATGAACATTACGCGATCGATTTCCTCGGGCATAGTTGAAAGCAAGTCCTCGGCATAGTCCAAGATGTTCTCGTGCACATAGCGAGTATGCGTATTCAGCAGCTGCAGCTGACCGGTAACCGCCTCGGTAATTGCCGGGTTGCTATGACCCATCGAGGGAATGTTGTTGTACATATCAAGATATTCAGTACCGTCGGCATCGAACAGACGAGTTCCCTTGCCACGCACCAAATGCAAAGGCTTCTGATAAAACAGGCGATAGCACGGGCCCAACACCGCTCGGCGCTCAACCAGGCTCTTCAAATCGCCTTCCAGAGAATCAATATTGGCAACATTGAAGCTATTCGATTCAAGGATGCCAACATCTTCACTCTTGCAATCCATTTTCTTCCTCTCACTCATGTTTGTTCGGCTCTGCGTCAGCTCTTCTGTTCGCTTCCATCAACGGATGGCAACGCTCTCTCTTTTCCAGCCGCGCGCAAAGCATTCGTAATCCAATTCTTCGAAACCGTTTATGAAGCTATCCGCCGCTTCACGAAGATCCTCTTTTGTGCCTGCGTTATCGGAATCGTAAATGCCCAAAGTCATAAACCCCGCTTGCGCCATTGCCCTCAACGCATACGCCGAATCATCAACGCACCAGCTATTAGCGGGTTTTACCCCCAGCCTGAAAGCGACACTCGCGCTGAACTGGGGGTCTGCCTTCGTTCTACCCTCGTCTTCCGCAGAGGCAACCACATCGAATAGGTCGAATATGCCCGCTCTCTCCAGGCCCGCTTGCAGGAAATCAATGGGGCTCGACGAGGCAACTGCAAGCTTCACGCCTTCGCCGCTCAGCCGACGGACAAGCTCCACTGCACCGCTTCGGGCAGGAACGACATTGCGGTACTCATCAAGAAGGATCTGATGGGCATCGTTCAGAACTTCTTCATCCGAGCCGCCCAAGCCACATTCCCGATGGAAAAAAGCCGCTGTTTCGGGAAGGGTATTCGCATTCAAACGAACCAACTGCATAGGGTTGAGGGCAATCCCCGCCCTTTGGGCAAACCGCTCCTGCAGCGCATGCCATGCAGGCATCGAATCGAGTAGCGTTCCATCGCAGTCGAAAATCACCGAATCAATCACAGCATCTCCTTCCCCTCAATGCGGGGATACGTGCCGCAGGAGCCAAGCGCTCCTGCGGCAACGGTCTAACCCAGCTCAGCTTCCGCAGCCTTCAGTGCGGCAAATTCCTCTTCGGGCGCATTACCTACCAAGTGCTTGCGGGAATAAGCGAAGAAGTACACCATCAGTCCTGCAAGTACCGCAAGGGTGCAGCCTGCGGCGAATGCATCAACCGTGAAGGTCGAAACGATAGCCACCAGGGAAAGAGCGAAAGAAATGCTGGTAAGGGCAATTCCGCCAGGGGCCTTGAAGCCTCGCTCCATGCCTGGCTCCTTCTTGCGCAAGATGATGTGGGAGAGGTTCATCATTGCGTAGGAAACACATGCGGCAAATACCGCCATGTTCAGAAGGATGTCGCCGTCTTGAACCACAGCGGCCAAGGTAAAGGCAATGGTGCCCAATACAAGCAAGGCGACAAACGGGGTCTTGCGAGAACCCGTAACGGAAAGGAACTTGGGCAAGTAGCCAGCACGGGAAAGAGCGAAAGCTTGACGAGATCCGCTAAATACCGTCGAGAAGAACGAAGCAACCAGACCAGCCAGACCGGCATAGTTCACAAACGTTGCAAGAGGACCTTCTCCAACTTCATTCAATGCGTCAACCAGCGGAGCAGCTGCAGCGCCGGCAAACTCAGCACCAGCGCCACCTGCAGTAAGGAACAGGACCAAGGCACCGGTTACCATCAGGGTCAGTATTGCGCCGATAATGCCCTTGGGCATATCCTTCTTCGGGTTTGCGGATTCTTCCGCTGCCAGGGGAACGCCTTCTACGGCAAGGAAGAGCCAGATGCCGAATGGAAGAGCGGAGATCACGCCGGCGACGCCAAAGGGAAGAAGAGCCGAGCCGCCGTCTACAGCAGGAGCGATGTTGAAGAGATTTACCACTTCGAAGTGAGGAGCAATGCCAACGATGAAAGCAATAAGGGCGATCATAGCGATAGCGGTGATGCCAAATACGATCTTCAATGCCTCGCCGACGCCGACAAGATGAATTCCGACAAAAACGATAAAGAAGAACCCGATAATGGCGACCGAGGGAATATCGGCAAACAACCCCAACGCATGCACATACGCAGCAATAAACGTCGAAATGGCAGCGGGGCAAATCGTGTACTCGATCAGTATGGCGAACCCAGTCAGCGCGCCACCCACCTTGCCCATGGCGCGGCGGGCAAATCCATAGCCAGCACCAGCCGCAGGCATAGCAGATGACATTTCAGCCAAGCCGAGCACCATGAACAAATACATGGCCCCCATAACCAAGAACGCGATAAGCATTCCGAACCAGCCGCCGTAACCTATGCCGTAATTCCATCCAGAAAAGTCTCCGGAGATTACGTAGGCGACGCCTAAGCTCATAAGCAGCACCCAGTTCACGGCGCCCTTCTTTAGGGAGCGCTTTTCAAAGTATTCTTTCGATTCAGCGGTTACGCCGCCCAAAACGGCGACATCTGTTGGCGGTGTCATAAGGCGATCACTCCTTTTGCGTAAGATCGTTGTTCTTGCGCCAGCCGCTTACGCAGCTGCCAGAGACTCGCCGTTGAGCCATTCGTATGTTGCACTCACTGAGATGTCCTTAAGGGCTTCGCATCGAACGCAACTCATACGGTCAAGCTCTTCGTTGAACTCGACAGGCTCATATTAGAACCGCTTTTGCCCGCGGCAAGCGCAATGTGCCCTGTTTAACAAAGGGTCAAAAGCTTCGAAACGCACGCTTAACACTAGCGCCTATCGAGCTGGATAGAAAATCGTAAAACACCAGGTCAAAAGCCTAAGTTCCGCGTATTAATCCAAAAACGCAGATAGATGGGCAGTTAACAGAGCGCTCAATAACCTGGAAACAGAGCCGAAACACCGAGGGTGCTTCGATGGGCAATGGCCGCGCGCGGCAGCCGGCCTCGCAAACCCCTCACCCCAAACCTCTCGCCTCAAATGCGTTCACTGCCGTGAGCTGCCAAACAAGCAACAAAAAAGCGTCTCCGCAGAGACGCTTAAGGAGCCATTGGCGCAAAGCTGGGCCATGCGCCAATCGATGGCAAGACGACGGTCGAACGCAGCCCAAAACGAGCTACTCAATCTCACGCCAAAGTTATTTGTTTACCGGGCGGCGATAATCAGGTTCCGTGGTTAGAACACGGGGGCCGTCTTCGGTGATGGCAACGGTCTTCTCGAAATGAGCAGAGGGCTTACCATCGCGCGTGCAAACAAGCCAGCCATCGCTCATAACCTTGGTTTTATACGTGCCTATGTTGATCATGGGCTCGATAGCGATAACCATGCCGGGCTCAAGTTTAATGCCGGTATGCTTTCTGCCATAGTTGGGAACGTTGGGGTCTTCGTGCATATCGCGACCCACGCCATGGCCCACATACTCGCGCACAACACCATAGCCAGCACGCTCGGCAATCTCCTGGATAGCATGACCGATATCGCCCAAATGATTGCCTGGGCGAGCAGCCTCGATACCAGCCCACATGCACTGCTCGGTAACCTCGAGCAAACGCTTCTTTTCAGGAGAGATCTTACCAACCGGATATGTCCAAGCGTTATCGCCAACCCAGCCCTTCACAATAGCGCCCGTATCAATGGACAGGATATCGCCCTCCTGGAGAATGACGGAATTAGAGGGGATGCCATGAACGATTTGATCGTTCACCGACGCGCAAATGCTGCCAGGGAATCCACCGTACCCCTTGAAAGCGGGGACACCGCCTTCCATGCGAATAATCATCTCGGCAATGCGGTCAAGCTCGGCGGTAGATACACCCGGCTTCACCCGCGCACCCACTTCGCGCAAAACCTTAGCGGACAAGCGGCCCGCTTCAGCCATTTCCTCAATCTGATGAGGGGTCTTCTTTATGATCATGCTCTGATTACCTTTCTTACACGTTTATCAGAGTCAGAATACACCGAAAGCACCTTAGGAAAAAGCAAAGTAATCCTGATAGGCGGGCAAGCCGGCAACCTCGCCATCGCGAAATGCGCCTACCCAAACATCCTGTAAGGAGCCTTCCTGCTCAATAGGACCATAAGCACCCGCTTCAGAGAATTCCGTTTCCCAAGAAAACGATGAAATGCCTACGGTATACGTTTCTCCGGAGCGCAAGTCGACCGTCGACTCTCGCCCTTCATTGGCCGAAGAGGTATCGGTTCCTCCGGACTGAGGGCCTGATGAGGTGATCTTTGTCACCGATTCAAGCTGATAAGAGCCGTTTTTCTGACCTATCTCCAAATGCAGCCCACTTACCACCGGCAAATCGTAGGGGCTTCTTGCCGCCGCCACGCAGCGCGAAAGATACTCGGTAAGCTCATCCCCTGAAAGAGACACCACGGCAACAGGCATCTTTGCAACCGAATAAGCCAATTCCGTTGCCGTTTTATCTCCTGCATACAGGGGGCAACGCGCAGCATGGGGCGAAACCACAAAGGCATCTGTGCTCAGCGCCTGCGAAGACACCTGAGCGATATCCAGGGCAGCAACATTGCCCTTCGCATCATCGAAAAGACCGCTCACGCCCTCGGAAAATGAAGTGAGCACCTTCTTGTCCTCAGACTGCTCGGCTTTCAACAGCCCCTCTACTTCATCAAGGGCTCCCGCAGCGTCAACCTCTCCCCTCACAACATCCGAGAGCGTTTCACCAACCGCATTCGATGCTAGCCGATTAGGTAGAAACGTTCGCACGCTTCCCTCTTCCAGGCTCGATGAAAGGGAAGATAGCGCATCGGGAAGCTGAATCGTGTCTTCGGCAGAAGTGGATACCAATTTATCTATGCCATACAGACTTAGATAATAATTCTGGGCATCGACGCTCATAATGCTCGAAAGCACATCAACCGCAGCTTTATGCACTACCTCGTCACTCGCAGTAGAGGCAACCCCCTGGGTCTTCACGTCACTGACCATCCCCACGAACACCGGCTGAGCAAATGCCCAGCTCGAAGAGTCTCCGAAAAACGGTAGGGCCCTTACGGTCATATTATGCTGGGCACCATACGATGAGGCCTGACCGTCGGGCAAGAACAGCATTGCCGCTTTTCCGTCTAAGAATTTCTGTTCAGCTTGATCAGGTGTTTCGCTAAAATCCTCAGAACTGATAACACCCTGGGCCATAAGATCGCCCAAATACGAAAGCGCGTCGGGGAACGAGGATGCATCTACGGAAACCGAGCTTGAATCGCGCTTCAATACTTGGCTCAAGAAGTCCTCCGTCTCGGACACCAACGAAGCATCGGCAAATCCCTGCATAACCTCATAGCAGGTTTCGGTGTCGGCCATGCCGGCAGCAAGCGGCTCAATTCCCTTCTCCGAGAAAGACTTGCACGCCTCGACAAACGACTGTTTGTCGTTCGGGACGGCAATGCCGTACAAATCGAATAGGTAGCTGTTGATCACTATGCCTTCAAAGCCACTTGCACCTGGCAAGTATTTCACTGCATCCGAATTCCCGGGAATCGATCTAAGCGTATCTTCGTCATACAACGCAGCGATATCCGTTCCGCCAAGATCGTAGAGCGAGGCAGACAGCGATTCAGCGCTTACGCGGTTGAAATCCTTCGCCAAGATAACATCGGGCAGTGATCCATGTTTTGCCTGATAGTCATAGAAATCAAGGGAGTCATCCCCCACGATCCACTCTATTTCATAATCAGGGTTCTGCTCTTCAACGTACCGAGCAAACCCCGAGGTGAGCACCGAATCGTCCCACACCGAAACGGTAACATGGGTTTTTTGATCAGGCGAGTCGCACGAACAGAGAACCAAAGGGAAGAGCGCCAGGACCATCGCGACCACTACGCACAATGCTGCTCGTGCCAATTTTGCGAACGATGAGCCTTCCCCCATGAGCAACGCCTCTTCTCTCCTTCAACCCACTTGCGACACTGATGCCAAGCACCGCTTCTACCCTCCAGTATATGAGCCTCGCTCCCCATTCACACAATTCACTCAAGGAAAGCTAAGATCACATCCGCCCTGATAATGGCGAGCTTTGGTACCATGGTTTCATCACACAACAAAAGGAATCCCATGAACGAACGCAACACGAATCGCCGCGCCCAAACGCACGGCAATCGCACCACGCAACGTCATCAAATAGACGGACGTCCCGCACCTCGCCGACAGGCCAGCCACGCATCCGAATATTCGGAAGGATCCTTCGCGCAACCGCCCCAAAACGCCTTCCGTACCGAACCGCGTCAATCAACGCAATCACCGCGCTCGCGCCAACAGCAGAACCGTCGGCAGCAGCCGCAGCAGCGAAGCCGGCAACGCCCCAGCCAGCAACATGCTTCTAGCTATCGAACTGCCCCGTCTTCCCGCAGAACAAGCCGCACGCCCATCCACGAACAGCATTCCTACCAGACGCTCACGCCTCGCCGAGGAACTAGCACCTACGTTCGCCATGGTTACTCGAAGAAGCGCAGCAACCTGCCCTTTTTCGTTGGCGGAACGGCGGCGCTCGTTGTCGTCGTTTTTCTCGCGACCACCCTGGTCGGAGCTCTTAGCGGCTCGGACCAAAGCACCCAAGAAGAAACGCTTGCCGCCACCGATACAACAACAGCGCCCACCACGCTTACCGTAACGTTCGCTGGCGACTGCACCTTGGGCACCGATGTCAATTTCAGCTCCGATACCAGCTTCAACACTAAATACGAAGCGGTTGACGATCCATCCTATTTCCTTGCCAACGTTGCCGACATCTTCAAAAACGACGATCTCACCGTGGTGAACATGGAAGGCACCCTAACAACCTCCTCCACGCGCCAGGACAAGACCTTCGCCTTCAAGGGCCCTGCCGATTACGCACAAATCCTCGTGAAAGGCAACGTCGAAACGGCATCGCTCGCCAACAACCACTCGCGCGATTACGGCGAGCAAAGCTACACCGACACCATTTCCGCCCTGGAAAACGCGGGAATCGGAACCTTTGGCTACGATCGCATCGATTATCGTGATGTCAACGGCGTGAAGGTGGCACTTATCGGAACCTACGAACTGGCGAAACATCTCGATATCCAAGACGAACTCAAGCAGAACATCAAAACCGCCAAGGAAAATGGAGCCCAGCTCGTTGCCGTCTATTTCCATTGGGGCACCGAAAAGGAAACGGTCCCCAACGAAACGCAAATCCGGCTGGGGCACATTGCTGTCGATGAAGGAGCCGATCTTGTTATCGGGTCGCATCCTCACGTAATACAGGGATACGAGAAATACAACGGCCGCTACATCGTATACAGTTTGGGCAACTTCTGCTTCGGCGGCAATCCCAACCCATCCGATAAGGACTGCATGATTTTCCAACAAACGTTCACGGTAACGGGCAACGATGTTGCCACCGACGACAACATCAACGTTATCCCCTGCTCGATTTCTTCTGTTTCCAATTCAAACAACTACCAACCCACCCCGGCAACGGGCGACGAAAAAACCCGCATTGAAGCTAAAATCAAGAAGAGCAGCAACAGCATTGCTACGCTCTCCGATAAGGTATCGCAGTCAAGTTAACCCGCAGAGCATGAATACGAGCGACTGCCCGGCTTCTTGTTCTTCGCAGGCAGACGCGCGAAGAAAGGAACTGAAATGGAAACACCCGTTTGGCTTATCACCGGCGCAAGCCGAGGATTCGGCAAGGCATTCGCCCAAGCAGCGCTCGATTATGGTTGCCGCGTCGCAGCAGGCGCTCGCAAGCCGGAAGCCGTACAGGCAGCCTTCGGGGAATCTGAGCAGCTTTTGCCCGTAAAGCTCGACGTGACGAACCAACTTGAAATCAAAGAAGCCGTAAATCAGGTAATTGAGGAATTCGGGCGCATCGATGTCTTGGTGAACAATGCAGGGTACGGGATCTTCGGATCGCTTGAAGAAACCACCGATGAGGAAACGCGCGCCATCTTCGACACCAACGTATTCGGCATGATGAATGTCACCCGCGCAGTACTGCCTCATATGCGCAACCAGGGCTCAGGACGCATTGTGAACATCGGATCCATGGCTAGCTTTGCCTGCGATCCTGGCGGAGCTCTCTACGACGCAACGAAGTTCTCCGTTGCCGCAGTAAGCGAAGTGCTTTCGTTGGAAATGAAGCCCTTTGGCATTGAGAGCATGGTGGTGGAGCCAGGCATGTTCCGTACCAACTTCTTCGACGGAACTTCCATCCGCACACCCAATACTCCCCTTGAGGCATACGACAACACGCCAGCTCGCGGCGCGGAGGAGTTCTGCCTGGGCCACAATTACCAGCAACACGGTGATCCTCAAAAGGCTGCCGAGTTCGTCTACAAGGTGGTTAGCTCATCGGACCCCCTGCCCCTCTGGCTACCCGTCGGCAAAGACTCCATCAAGAAATTCGAGAAGAAGCTTACGAAAATGATCGAATCCATCCAGCCCTTCAAGGACGAAGCCTCGAACCTCTTCATCGACGAATAGCGTCAAGGCCCATCAATAAGCCGCCTTCCTACCTCTTGCTATCCAGAGGAGGGCGGGAAGGCGGCTTAGGCTTGCTAAACCTTATTGAAAAACTCGGCAGAACCGTATCTGCCTCTCCCAGATCTGACCAGAGACAAGCACTCTTCAGACTGAATACCTTATTCGCATAGATCCCGTTTCCAACCCTCGATGCTATCGAAGATGAGGCTATACCTTCAGCGCTCGTTTAATCAGTGTCGCTTTTCTCCAGTGGTAAGTCATCGATCTTAAGTCGGAGCTTGCTTGTGGTTCCCTTCAGGTGCGCAAAGCGCTGCTTTTTGATATCTGAGTTCAAGAACACAATGGCATGGGCGGCATCCATAGCAAACTGATAATTCGCTTCAATGAGCCGCTTCACCTCGTCGGCCATGGTAACGTCAACTTTATTGGCCAACGAACCCAAAATCGAGGCATTCATATGGAGGTAATACAGCAACTGAATGCTTCGATCGCTGTCGGCTTGCCCGTGATCAATATCGATTCGTATCTGTGCCAGCAGCCTTTCGTCCACGCGCTCCATTTCTATCATCTTATGAGAAATCGTCATGGATCTGCGTGATTGCAAGAAAACGAAAATGATGGACAACACCACGAGGGTCCCCAGGAGAACAAACACCAAGCGCATCATCAGCGTATCTTCAAGCGACATGGTGGGATACAAGGCAGCAAGCGCCAGCTGCGTACCAGCAGCCATAGAAACCGCTGGACCGAAGTTCATCAAAATTACGCCATAGCCCATAACAAGAACGCACAGTATTCGAACGGATTCGGGAATGAAATGGGTAACGGCAACGAACACTGCCATGCCAACCAGCATGCCCAAAAGCTGTTTGCCCATCATTCTCATTGTTTCATCACGGTACGTGTTCATCATCAGGAACGAAGTGATGGGAATCCAGGCGCCGAAGTGCGTATCCATATAAAGCAGCATGAGCTCAGAAACCGCGAAGGAGGTCCCAACGATTACACCAAGCTGAATAGAAAACCTAAGTTGAGAGTTCTTCAAGCTGAGGTTGTCCTTAATAAAGTGCAGGCGATAGCGAATCCCCAGCACAAAAGGCGTCGAATTATCGCGCGAAGCTTTGCTGTCGCTCAGCGTGTACATCATCGCCTCAAGCGTTGCGCGCCACGCAGTATCATGCTCGAGATTCTCCAGTCGATGAGTATCAAGAAATTCCTGAAGCGCCGATATCATGGCACGAACCTGCTTAATGCGTCCTTGCCCAAAGCCCAAAAACACTTCGGAAAGATCAAGTAGATAATCACGCTCCGCCTGCTCCATGGAATGCACATTGCGTGAGGCACCGTGCATCATATCGGCTATTTGCTCAGCGCATATCAAAAGCGAAAACGTATACCGTTGCCGCCCGCTCAATACGCCACCCTGGCGAAACACATTGCCATATTCCTTGTTGCAATACTCTCGAGTAATGTCATACACCCTATGAGCGTCGAGCTTGCTCACGTCAAGGTTCGAAAGATCGATCAACTGAAATCCGATGTCATCGAATGCCCTCATCACAAAGCCTCGATCTTGCGTTATCTCGCTTTGCGCCGAGAAATAGCGCATAGCATAAATAAAAGCAGTAGTGCAGGCAACGGCAAACAACGTTGCCACCATGCGCATAGGTATCTCATGTGCAGAAATGGGGTAGATCTCCAGCAACAGAAAGCCCAGGCCCAACATGAAGAAATTTCGAGGGAGGTAATCATCGGAATTCATCAAGGTAATGCAGAACATATATACTGCACTGCCCGCCACCAGCAGCACGGGATGAAGGCCTGCAAGCGACGAGCAGAGGCTCATCACAAGGAACAACGCTGCATGCTTTAGGTAATTAACGAACGAAAGCCCTGCAGACTCAACCATTGTTCGAGCGAACGACTGGAAGATAACGCCCAACAACGCATCCTCCACACCAAACAACTGCAGTTCCACGAAAAAGAGCGCAACAAGAAATGCTACGTACGGAACTACGTTGGCAATCCTGTCCAACATGCGCCCTCCCCTCTGGGCAACTCAACGGTAGACCTTCATAAGCATGTCCGGCGATCCCGGTTAAACAGATTGGTGATTAGCTTCAAATCCGCAATCAGCTATCCGCCTTCACGCTCTTTTCACAAAGCGTTTCGGTTTCTGGATCCCATCGAAGGTTCTCTGCCAGTGAAATGATGTTTTCTACCGCGCGAGTCTTATGGGCGCTTTTACGATAGATAAGATACACCGGGTGAAAACCAGGTTCTACTTCCTTGATTCGGAGCGTATGCAGCTGAGGGAACGGGGCAAGGCCCAGCGTGTTCAGCGAAATACCCACTAATTCAGGTTCGACATCGACCACGCTTCCCAAGGTGATCTCATCGTCACACCATTGACGCACCGTAAGGTCATGTGCGGAAATCAGCTCTTTCACCTCAGCACCAACGGGTGTTTCAGGGCGATAGGTAACAATCTCGGTGCTTTTCAGCTCGTCGAGCGAAATGCTATCCCTCTTAGCCCAAGGGCTATCTTCGTGGGCAATAGCCACCAAATCCTGAGCCGAAACCGGAACGAATTCCAAGTCAGGACGATTTTCAACATACGCACCAATCACGATGTCATACATTCCGTCAGTTAGGCTTTCGACCAAGCCTTGAGTTAACCCTTGATACAAACGCACATCAACATGCGTTCCGTATCGACAGCGGTATTCCCTCAAAAGTGCCGGCAGATAGTCTGCTTGCAAAGTAAAAATCGTGCCAATATCGATTGTTCCCGACAAGCTGTTCGCATGTTCTTGCGCTACCTGGATTCCCTTATCTATAACGTCGAGGCCCTCAGACACGTATTCGTTGAATTCCTTGCCGAATTTAGTAAGTCGAACGTTACGACCATGCTGCTCAAACAACGGAATACCAAGCTCGCCTTCCAACTGCTTAATGGAATTGGAGAGAGCGGGCTGCGTGATAAACAGCTCTTCTGCTGCCCGAGTAAAATGCTGAACTTGTGCCAGCTTCCTGAAATACCTTAACTGCGATAGATTCATTGCGACCCCTCACACCTCGCATAAAAAAAGGCCTCCGTCCCAGTTTATAGGACAGAGGCCTTTAAATGACCAGGTTTGTTAAAAGATTTGCAATCGCAATCTTTTAGGAAGCCTTAGTGCAGGTACTCGATGCGACCGCCATGCTTCTCGCACTCGCGAGCGATGGTGATGCGCTGAACGGTAGGAGCACCTTCCTCGAGCCACATAGCGCGGCAGTCACGATACAGACGCTCGGTAGGACCATAGGGAGAATCCTCGAAGTAGCCGTCGCCACCGAAGATCTCGAGCATCTCATCGGAAACCAGGCGAACCGTGTCGATGGAGAACAGCTTGCAGATTGCAGCCTTCTCGTCGATGAAGTCGTTGTTCTGGTCGATGTCGAAGTCGCGAGCGAAGTCGTATACCAAGGTGCGCAGTGCATGAATCATCATCTGCATGTTAGCAATCTTCATCTTGATTGCCTGACGCTTGATGATCGGCTTGCCGAAGGTTACACGGTCGGCAGCACGCTTGAGGGAGATCTCGAGCATACGCTGTGCCATACCCAGGTTAGAGCAAGCGATGTGTACGCGGGAAACGCTCAGGGAGTGGATAGCAACTTCCATGCCCTGACCCTCTTCACCAAGCAGGTAGATAGGATCGAGCTTGAGGTCGGTGAACTTCAAGCCTGCATGGCCAGCACCCTTGCAGCCCATCATGTGAGGCATCGGGATGATTTCAAAGCCAGGTGCGTCGTTGGGAACGAGGAACGCGGAAAGACGGGAGTCCTTGTCGCTTTCCTGGTCGGTTACTGCGATTACGTAGGTGTAATCGGAGCAGTCAGTGTGGGAGATGAGCCACTTCTCGCCGTTCAGAACATAAGAACCGTCGGGCTGCTTAACCGCGGTGGTATGGAGGTCTGCGCCCGTACCGCCGGTCTTCTCAGTGATAGCGAAGTTGCAGTAAACAGTCTTGTCCTGGAACTTATCCATGAGCTGATCCTTCAGCTCCTGCTTGCCGTAGTCCTCAAGGATACGCCAGTTCATGTCAGCGGCATGATGGAGATGCATACGCATTCCGCCAGGGCCACGAGAGAACTCTTCCTGAACCTTCAGGATCTCGAGCTCGTTAAGGTTCCATCCACCGTACTCTGCGGGAAGATAGAAGCGATAGAGATCGTTTTCCTTGGCGAGTTCATAGAACTTCTCCGGGAAAGTATTGGTTACCTCAATCTCTTTCTGCATCTCGTCGAATGGGCCCTCTGCCAATTCGCGGATCTGCTTGAGGTACGCCTGGAACTGCTCATCCGTAATGGTAGCTTTAGGATTCATTGGTCCCCCTAACCGTTGCAGTTTCATAAGCTTTTGCTTACAGGTCTTATTTTACGGTGAACAGGTTATATTTCAAATTCCGAAGGGTGTCATTTTTCTTAAAAAGCTATAAGGCAAATGAATAGCTTTTAATTGTCATGCCTGAATAATTGGTTTATCGCAAGAAAATAGTTATTCAGCGCGCAAACAGGTAAAACACGTTCAGCAATAACGCTTTCATAGCAGACCGAAAGCCGTCCTACCCATTGTTGCCACGGTCGATTACCTCCCAGCCCGTGCGCTGGCATCATGTCCGTACCGCCCTGCCCCATCTTGTGCACGGTCGAGTATCTATTGCAGCCAGAGGCAAACCGCCATTCGTTACACCGACAGATGCTCGATAGGTTTCCCGCAAAAGCAGAGCATTAACGAAGCTCCGGGAACGCCCCCGCAGCGTTGCCCAGCGTCCCCGTCGAGAGCTTCTGTGCTCGCTTCGCGTGGCAGAGCAGCAAGAAAGGCGCCCACTAGGGGCGCCTTTCATCAAAGCAGCTATAAACTATCGGCTCTTATTCAACCGGAGCTATAGGAGCACGGTCCTCTTCGGGAACGATGTCGTCGCCGAGGCGGATGCCGCCCTCTGCCTTAAGGCGTGCAATGGTCTCATCGTCTGCGCCGACCTTCTTAAGGTACTCAGCAGTATCGCCACCGAGGACAGAAGCCTCCTCGAAATCAGCGATGTTAACCGGGATGGTGGACAGATGATGAGGAAGACCAGTCTGAAGGACACGACCTACGCGGGGGAAGTCAACCCATGCCAAAGCCTCAGGGTTCTCACGCGTAATCTGCTCAACCGCTTCGGTCTTGCTGTTGACCTTAGCAATGCAGAAGTCCTTGTCCTCGAGCCATTCCATCCACTCGTCCAAAGGCTTGCTCTTGATAACCTCTTCAACAATCTTGAACGACTCAGGAGCTTCCCAACGACGCTTCAAGCCGTCGCCCTTGATTTCAGGATGGCCGATCGCATCGCAGAAGGGCTCCCAGAACTTGGATTCAACCATGCCAAGAGCAAGCTTGCCACCGTCAGCCGTCTCATACACGTTGTAAGCAGTGGAAGGATACTCGAGGTCGTCGCGCTTGCACTCGCCGTCGTTGAAGCACCAGCGAGAATCAAGAAGCGAATTCCACCATACGAAGCAATCGAACATGGAAGTATCGATGTAGGTACCCTTACCAGTCTGCTCGCGAGCATACAGTGCCGCAAGAAGAGCCTGGCCAGCAACCATGCCGGAAGAGAGGTCGCACAGGTGCAGAGGAGAGGTGGAGCCGTGGTTTACGGACAGATAGCCGCTCGTGGCCTGCATGTTCAGGTCATGCTGAGCCTTCTTGGAGCGAGGATCCTCGGAACCATAACCAGAAATGGAGCAGTAGATAATACGAGGGTTGATTTCGTTGATCGTATCGTAATCGATGCCCAGCTTCTTGGTTACACCAGGTCGGAAGCTCTCAACGATAACGTCTGCCTCCTTGGCCATCTTCTTGAACCAGTCAACAACTTCTTCGTTCTTGAGGTTCAGCGAAACCGACTTCTTGTTGCGGCCAAGTGCGGTGATGTAGTAGGAGATGCCGCCGCCCTTGGTGGGATAGTCGTGACGCATGAAGTCGCCAAGACCGGTATCTTCAACCTTGATTACCGTTGCACCAAGATCAGCGAGTACCTGGGTTGCATAACCGCCTGGCAGGTAACGGGAAAAGTCGAGAACGGTAAGTCCAGAAAATGGAGTGTTTGCTCGTGACATGTCAGATCCTCCTAGTCCCTCTTAGAATTCGGTCCGTAGCTGGGCTCCAAAACGGAAGCGGGCAGCGGATCGCCGGTGTAGCACATTACTGCGCCGTCCTCGACAAGCTTGTCGACGGCTGCGTCGTCATAGCCATAGTCGTTGAGGATCTTGCGCGTGTCGTAACCGGTAGGACGGGAGCGACGCAGAACAGGATCACCAATGCTGTCCAGACGGAACGGCATGGTGGTGATTACGTAGTCTTCCTCTTCGCCATAGGGGCTCGAGGGACCCTGCTTCTCGTACTTCATGTAGCGGAGCTGGTCGTTGTCAAATGCTTCCTGATCCTGCAGAACGTCGGTAACGGTCTGAATCTTCTCGAACGGAATGTCGTTCTCGCGGAAGCGCTTCTCGAGCTCTTCATAGGTGAACTTCTTGCATGCCTGATGCATCTCAGCTACGACCTCGACATACTTGCCGTTGTCAGCCAGCGCCTCAAGCGTGTTGTACTGCTCTTCGGTGTAGTACTTCGGATCCATTTCCAAGGTATCGAATACCAACTTGCAATACTTGTTGTAGTTGCCGAAGCACATGAGGAACCAGATGCCATCGGAAGATACATAAGAATTGTTGGTGGGGCACTTTGCCTCCATGCGGTCCTTCGGGTAATCGCAACCCTGCTGCTGAGCAATCAGAGCAGAAGTCATGCCCCAAGTGCCAACATGGTACAGAGAGCCCGTAACCTTGTCGCCAATACCGGTGCGAAGAGCGCCAGCGTAAGCGCCCAGAATACCTGCGGTCAGTGCGCAACCCGTGTTCCAGTCGCCAAAAGCGATGGGAGAGTTGCCAGGCTCGTAATGTGCGTTTGCCTGGGGAATTGCACTTACAAAACCAGAACGAGCGGCAAATGCGGTTGCATCGAAGCCCTTAGCGTCCTTCATGGGGCCATGCTCGCCATAGCCACGGTTCTGAGCCCATACCAAACGAGGGAACTTCTCGTGCAACGTCTCGTAGTCAAGGCCAAGGCGCTTCAGTGCGCCCGAGCGAAGTGAGGTAAGGAAGATGTCTGCCGTCTCAAGAAGGTGATACATAACTTCCAGGCCCTCAGGGCTCTTGCAGTTGATTGCGGTCCATTCCTTATTGAAGGAACCGCAATCATATGCAACGTCATCAAACTCGGTGCGGAATTTCATGCCCCAAGCCAAGCCCTGAGTACGCTGCTCATCGCCCGTAAACGGCTCAACCTTAATAACCGTAGCACCCATTTCAGCAAGGGCTCGACCTGCGGCCGGGCCAGCTGCATACTGGGTAAGCTCGATTACTTTAACTCCCTGCAATCCTGCCATTGGATTCTCCTAACGATAAATATGCCTTTCGACACATCGAAATTTTGAGAAAAAGGGTGCCGGCACCGTGGTGTCAGCACCCTTTTTTAGTCTCTTGCTATTTCATGCAACAAGAATGAGCTCTTCTTACGGCTCCAGAACTACGCGGAGGCCTTCGCCAGACTCGATGAACTCCATGCCCTTACGCCAATCCTTCAGAGGAATAACCATGTTGGAGATCATGGAGATGTCCAAGCCGTTAGCCAACAGGCTCAGAGCCTGACGCCAATGCTTACGCTCGTAAGCACGGTTGCCGATGATGCTGATCTGGCGCATAGCGATGTCGGTCATCGGGATAGAAGAAGGCTTTGCGGGAAGACCCGTAATGCCAATGCGGCCACCCTTAGCAACCATCTGAACAGCCTGCTCAGATACGGTCCAATGGCCAGCTGCGTCGAAGATGCACTCGGGGCCCTTACCGCCGGTGAGTTCCTTAACCTTCTCAACAACATCGCACTCAGAGCCATTAACCGTGATAGCACCGAGCTGCTCTGCAACCTTGAAACGCTTAGCGTCTGCATCAAGGCCGGTTACGATAACCTTGCGGATACCACGAGCCTGCTTCAGCAAAGCAACCATGAGCAGACCAATAGCGCCAGGGCCGATTACAACTGCGGTTTCACCGATCTGCGGATTTACACGCTCTACAGCGTTCATTGCTACGCAGAGAGGCTCGAGCAGAGCGCCCTGGGTGAAGGTAACGTCATCGGGCATCGGGATGATATTGGTTGCACGAATGGCCATGTACTTAGCAAATGCGCCAGGAAGGTCAGTGCCATAGAACGGACGGTTGTCGCAAATGTTTACCTCGCCGCGGTCACAGTACTCGCAGGTGTTGTCGAAGAGTACCGGGTTTGCAGTTACGCGCTGACCAACCTTGAGGTTTGCAGGTGCATTCTTGCCAACTTCGGCGATTACGCCAGAGAACTCATGGCCGAAGATTGCAGGATACTGGATGTGATAGGAATTTGCGATTGCAGGATTCCAGCGATAGAGAGAGTGATCGGTGCCGCAGATACCTACAGCCTTGATCTCCATCAGTACTTCGTCATCCTTGATCTGAGGAATATCGAAATCTTCTACGTACTCCATTGCATCCGGCTCAGCGGCGGTCTTGAGAAGTGCGTTCATCTTACCTTCCATGGGTAACTTCCTTTCGAAGAGTTCAAACAGGAAGCCAGCGCTTGTAGCCCCCTCGCATCAAGCGCTGGCCAATAATTCGTTGCTACTGGATGGACCAGCCACCGTCGAGAACCAGAGTCTGACCAGTGGTGTACTCGGTAACAGGGAGAACGAGGTGCAGAATTGCAGCGCCCATTTCGTCAAGCGTACCGGTGTAGTTGGGCAGAGGAGTGCGGCTCTTAACGTATGCTTCCTGCTGAGGCTGCTCTTCGAATACCTTGGCAACCATCGGAGTGTAAACATAACCAGGAGCGATGCCGTTAACCAGAATCTGCTTCTTAGCGAAGTCAACAGCCAAGGAACGAACCATGCCCATAACGCCAGCCTTAGCGATGCAGTAAGGAGCGATGTTCTCCATGGAGTTGATGCCGCGAGCGGAAGCTACAACAACCATCTTGCCCTTGATGTTCTTTGCCTCCATTGCACGAGCAACAGCAGTCATCAGGAAGAAGTTACCCTTCAGGTTGATGCTGAACAGCTTGTCCCACTGCTCGGGAGCAACGTCAACAGCGTTCATGCGAGGCAAAGCGATGCCGGCGGAGGTTACGAGGATATCGATCTGGCCGAAGTTTTCCTCTGCAACCTTGATTACGTTGTCGATGGACTCCTGGCTGGTTACGTCGCATGCAACGCCAACAGCCTTGGTGCCCTGAGCCTTCAGCTCTTCAGCAACCTCATGGCAACCTGCCTCAGGTACGCCAGCGATAACCATGTTAGCGCCAGCTGCAGCGATAGCCTCTGCTGCTGCCTTGCCGATGCCGGAGTTGCCGCCAACTACGATGGCGCACTTTCCTGCAAGATGTTCCTTAGGCTGCTTTGCGAACCAATTCTCGGACATTTAAAACCCTCCTCTGTATTGCCAAGGGGACTGTACTCCTGTGAGGCCCCTTGAATTACCTTTCGCTTTCGTTTCCGAAGCTGTTACACATGTTCGCCCAGAAGTGAAAAAGGGTCTAATTGCCGCGGAGTGTTTTCTAATAGCAAAGCCGAATGATATTCAGTGCGTTCTATCAATTTCCTAAAACTGATAGAACGCGTTCAAATTATCCCTAGGGATTTGTTCGATTTAGGACAAATCCATAGACCAAAGATCCGCGATTCATTCACATCGAATCATTTCCCAAGCGCGTCGAATTCAACACAACGGCAACAAGGCATTCTTTTGCTGTATCGATATCAATCAACCCATTTGCTGAAGCTTATTGATGAATAGTTTGCCGCATAACAAGACTCACTAAAAACTTGGTACTACTACCGAAACGCGGGCAAATCCCACCACAGAGATGCACAAAGTTATGACGATAGGAAAGATAGATGCGTTGAGGCATAGACGGACTCGTCAGATTTCCGCATCGCAATAGTGGTCCAATTTATGCGACACCCCCAGCAAACGAGGCCTTGAACCAAAAGAGCATTCAATTGGACGATCCATCTAAAGGAACTCGTACAACTCGTTAACTCACATAGGTACAGGTCTGTACTCCGATGTCATACCAAACCAAGACCACTCTATACACAAAAAACCCGTCCCAAACATACTGGGACGGGTTTCTGCGTATACCTATATATAAGTAGGATCCTACAAGTCGCTATCGTTGATGTAACACTCTTCCAGCGGAACAACACCGGCAGGAAACTTAATATGCTTTTGAGTGAACTTGATAAATTCCTCAACCAAATGAGAATGGAACGACTTCTTGTTATATCCAAGATAGATAACATGGAACGGCTCTTGAAGTTCCTCGATAGGAATCGTTACAAAATTTTCGAGAGAGAGATCGTCCAATGTTTCAAGAATGATGGCCGCGATATTTCGGTCGGAAGAAACAAGAGTTGCAGCACTGATTTCATCGTTGAAACCCTGCTTAACATCGAGGCCGTAACGCTGGAAGAAACCCTCAAAAATCGTGTGAGCATAGGACTGGCTACGATACGAAGTAAGGGTAATCCCCTTCAGGTCATTCAGGGAAACCGTTTCCCTGTCAGCAAGCTCATGATGAGAATTAACTGCGAGCACGACGTTCTGTGAGAATTGTGGAACGAACTCGATATCGTCAAAACGATCCATTTTGCCGCAGAACACTACATCGAACTTACCGTCGGCCAAACCTTTAAGGCATTCAGAGGTAGTTCCCTGGTAGATGTCAAAGACAACGTCGTCACCAAATGCGCCTTTGAAGGAGCTAAGCAAACGAGGAAGGTAGTTACGCTGAATACTGATAACAGTTCCGATGCGAATTCTGCCGCTCAAACCGGAATTGTAGGCCTTCATGATTTCGACCGCTTTATCAATTTCGTCCAAAGCGCAACAGATATGCTTATTGAATTCCTCGCCATATTCAGTGAGACGAACGTTGCGCCCCACTCTTTCAAAAAACGGAACACCGATTTCTTTTTCAAGATTCTTAATAGAGTTAGAAAGTGATGGCTGAGTAATATAGAGCGCCTCAGCAGCTTTGCCATAATGCTCGAATTTTGCAAGCGTTCTAAAGTAATACAACTGCGCCAGATTCATATAACCCCTCTTTGCTGATCACAAATAGCAATCCAGAATATAAGAATCCGTTGATTCCTGAGCAACGGATTACAATCTGGTTCTATATATTAGCAAATTTTAATAGTTATTGTGAATGTATGGCAGGTCAAATATGATTTTGAAATGATCCAGAAAGCAATAATGCCAGTTCAGAGAAGCGTAAGCAGGTGAACTCTATAGGGAAAACCAATTAAAGATTCATCAATGCTATGAGTTTAAAAAGCATTGCTATAGACAATGATTGGAATAAGACACGAAACTACAGACTATCCGAGCGGTCACGCGATAACCAAACAACTGGGAATGCGGTGGTGAAGGCCGCGCCTGCGGCCGCGGGCCCCGGCCCGTCCGCGCCGACGGCGGATGCCAACCCGGGAACATAGAAAAAGGGCCCTAGAGGCCCTCGGGAAACGGA
>ERZ1034984.110-NODE-110-length-89657-cov-26.554128_pt1 | contig 89657 bp, 67 predicted proteins | sample MGYA00520589_ERZ1034984 | MGnify/ENA primary metagenome ERZ1034984 (study PRJEB33766, sample SAMN09781790) | gut metagenome | biome: gut microbiome | host: Homo sapiens | place: Madagascar | study: EMG produced TPA metagenomics assembly of the PRJNA485056 data... | reverse complement strand
CGGCGAGGGGGTCCGGGGGACGTGCGCGACGTCCCCCGGAGCCATCCGCAGGCCGAAGGCGCGGCACTCACTACCCTCCGGGCAGCTCTGCCTGTTCTTGACGCAATGCAAAGCCGAGTATAAAACTCACATGCGACTTGAAGGCGGAGATGAATCTCCGTACTCCAAGGTTACCGCACGGCCTTACGGGCGTTGTGCCCACGGACTGACACGGAAGCTCCAACGGTGGCTGCCCGGCATTACGGGTATTGGGCCCGTTATTAATGCAATGCAAGGCCGAGTATAAAACTTACGCGCGATTTGAACGCGGAGATGAATCTCCGCACTCCAAGGGCGCTTTGCGTCAAATGTACTTGCCTTCATCGGCCGGCAATTGCCGAAAAATGCATAGGTATTCCCGGATTATCCATTGTTTTTTCAAGGAGGGCGGCTATATTTGCATGTGCTGTTACAGAGCTTGAATTCAGTTTTCGCAGAGTAGAGAATGGGGAATAAAATATGATTGATGTCAAAGTCGCCGGTTCGCTGGAAAAGATTTTCCCGGATTCCGATTGGAATGGCCCGGAATTGCGGAGCGATGTTGCCGCGCGCGGGGAAGTTTATTCGTTTCAGGTTGCGGTCCGCTTCCGGGAGACGGACAACCATTATCTGCGCGTCGCGCTCGAAAGCGAACTGAATGCGCAAATCCGTCTTGTGGAGGCGGTGCCGGTTCACCTTGCGGCCAATCGGCCGGACGATGATTTCCTGCGCACAACTCCGGGACTCTATCCCGATCTGCTCGACGAACTGGAATGCAAAGACCGCTTCCGGGTGATGCCGCGCCAGTGGCGGGTGCTCTGGGTCACGGTCCGGGTCGGGGAGGATTGCCCCGCCGGAACCTATCCGGTCAAACTGCTGTTTTCCGATATCGACTGGCAGGGGAAGTGGCGCCCGGAAACGGTCGCAACCGCCGAAATCGAGCTGAAAGTGCTGCCCTTTACGCTGCCGGAGCAACAGCTGCTGCGCTACGAATGGTTCCACGCCGACTGCCTCAGCGCTTACTACCGGGTTCCGGCCTGGAGCGAAGAACATTGGCGGATCGTGGAGAATTTCGTGCACAACGCGGTTTCCCACGGCATCAACGTGCTTTACGTGCCGCTGTGGACGCCGCCGCTGGACACTGAAATCGGCGGTGAACGACCCACCTGCCAGCTGCTCGACGTACATGTGGAAGCCGACGGCGCCTACCGGTTCGGTTTCGAAAAGCTCGAACGCTATCTGGAAATGGGGAAGCGTCTCGGTGTCAAACGGTTCGGAATCAGTCACCTGGTGACCCAGTGGGGAGCGGAGTTCACGCCGAAAATCGTCGAAACGCTCGGCGGCGGCCGCGACCGGAAGCTCTTCGGCTGGCACGTCGGCTCCGATGATCCCGCATTCAAGGCGTTCCTGACCGCGCTGATGCCGCAGCTGCTCGCGGTGCTGCGCCGGCACGGGCTGACCGGCCGCTGCTTCTTCTCCATCTCCGACGAGCCGAGCGTCGAACATCTCGAAACTTACCGCTCCGTGGTGGAGTGGATCGTGCCGCTGCTGGAGGATTTCCCGACCGTCGAGGCGCTGTCCAGTTTCGACTTCTACCAGAACGGGCTGGTCAGAAATCCGGTCCCCTGCAACAACCACATCGAGCCTTTCGTCGGGCACGTGAAGGAGCTGTGGACCTACTATTGCTGCAGTCAGGAGGACCGCGTGCCGAACCGCTGCATGGCGATGCCGTCGCGACGCAACCGGATCATGGGGCTGCTCGCGTATGTCTACGACCTGACCGGCTTCCTGCAGTGGGGATTCAACTTCTACTTCTCGCAGTATTCCAAGCGGCTGATCGATCCCTTTGCCTGCACGGATGCGGGCGGCGCGTTCCCGGCAGGCGATCCTTTCATGGTATACCCCGGCGAATACGGCGTGCCGCTGGATTCGATCCGGCACGAGGTGTTCCGCGAAGGGTTGCAGGACCTGCGCGCGCTGAAGCTGCTGGAGAGCAGGATCGGCCGCGGCGCCGTGCTCGCGCTGCTGAACGAAGGTCTGGAAAAACCGCTCTCGATGACCGAATACCCGCGCACCGACGCGTGGCTGCTCGGAGTACGCTCGCGCGTCTACGCCGGACTGGCGGAGTGATTCAGCTCTCGGCTCCGGAACGGAAACCGGCGGGCGACACGCCGTAGTGGTTCCGGAACACCTTGCAGAAGTAGCTGGCGTCCTCGAAGCCGCAGTTTTCCGCGACCTCCTTGACCGAGCCGTTGGTGGTCTGCAGCAGCCGGACCGCCAGCCGCATCTTGAGGTCGGTCACAAATTCGTGCGGCGACTTGCCCTCCAGCTGCTGGAACCGCCTGGAAAAGTGCCAGCGGCTGCACCCGGCGGCGTCGGCCAGGTCGCCGACGCTCAGCGGCCTCGACAGATTGGCGAGCGCGTAGGCGTGCACTCGCTTCAGGAAATCGTCCTGCGCGTGGGTGCCGCGTCCGGCCGGTTCCGAAAACAGCGACATCACGAAATCATAGGCGGCGGCGCTGGCGCGGTAGCGGTTGTCCAGCTTTTTTTCCCGGCACTTCTTCAGCAGCTCCCACGCCGACGCCACCACCGGCGAATCCGTCCCGTGCTGCAGCAGAAAACCGTGGCTGCGGCGGAAATCGGTGACCAGCCGCACCAGTTCGGAGCCGTAGACGCTGACGAACAGAAACCGCCAGTACGGGGAATCCTCCGGCAGGTAGTAGCAGTGATTTTCCGGTACCACCAGCAGCACCGCGCTGCCGGGCGGAATCGGATACTCGTTCTCCCCGAAACGGAGCCGCCCCATCCCGGAGAGCGTGTACTGCCAGATCACCAGTTCAGCCTGTCCGCGCTTCAGCCCGTCCCACACATACGAGCGGCTGGTGGTCAGTTCGTGCCCGCAGTTGGTCAGCATCGCGTGCAGCCGGTCGGTGCGCTCGGAGAAAAACAACGAATAGTGTTCGTGGATGCGTTCCGGTTCATCCTGGCTCATGATTACCCCGCCGTTTTTATGAGTTTCTCCATTAAAATAGCATTGTGAGCATTTTTTGCAAGCATGACCATTTTTCGAAAACAGCACAAAATTACCATTAAAAGCATGTTTTTCATATTTACTTCAACGGAATGCGCGCTATTGTATAAACAGCGACAAGCAACGGCGGGGGAATGGGTCCTGTCCGCCAACAGGAGATTTACGGGATGGCCAAAATTACTTTTATGGGTGCGGGCAGCACGGTTTTCGCCCGCAACGTGCTCGGCGACTGCATGTGCCGGGAAGCGCTGAAGGATTCGCATTTCGCGCTGTACGACATCGACGGGGAACGGCTCAAGGAGTCGGAATTCATCCTCAAGACGCTGAATGCGAACATCAACGACAACCGCGCCACCATCACCACCCACCTCGGCGAACGCTCCCGCAAGGCGGCGCTCCGCGGCGCGGACTTCGTGGTCAACGCGATCCAGGTCGGCGGCTACGAGCCTTCCACGGTGATCGACTTTGAAATTCCGAAGAAATTCGGCCTGCGCCAGACCATCGCCGACACGCTCGGCATCGGCGGCATTTTCCGCGCGCTGCGCACGATTCCGGTGATGCTGGACTTCGCGCACGATATCGAGGAAGTCGCCCCGAACGCGTGGTTCCTGAACTACACCAACCCGATGGCGATGCTGACCGGCGCGATGCTGCAGGCCACCGACGTGAAGACCGTCGGCCTCTGCCACTCGGTGCAGGTCTGCGCCCAGAGCCTGCTCGAAACCCTCGGCATGGAGTGGAACGACGAGCGTTCCGCCCGGCTCCAGACCAGAATCGCCGGCATCAACCACATGGCGTGGCTGCTCGAAATCACCGAAAACGGCAAGGACCTCTACCCGGAGATCAAAAAGCTCGCCGACAAGAAGATCAAGGAGTGGCTCAAGGAGACCGACCCGGCCAAGAAGTCCGGCAATATGATCCGCATCGAGATGATGCGCCGCTTCGGCTACTACGTGACCGAATCCAGCGAACACAACGCCGAATACCAGCCCTACTGGATCAAGCACCGCTATCCGGAGCTGATCGCCGACTGGAACATCCCGCTGGACGAGTATCCGCGCCGCTGTATCCGCCAGATCGCCGACTGGAAAAAGCAGTACGCCGAGCTGTCGCAGGATCCGCACCTGTCGCACACGCTTTCGCGCGAATACGGCTCCGGCATCATGGAGGCGATCGTCACGAACAAGCCGTACCAGATCGGCGGCAACGTGATGAACAACGGCCTGATCTCCAATTTGCCCTGCAACGCGGTGGTCGAAGTGCCGTGCCTCGTGGACGCCAACGGCATCCAGGGCACCTACGTAGGCGCCCTGCCGCCGCAGTGCGCCGCGATGAACATGACCAACATCAACGTGCAGCTGCTGACCATCGAAGCCGCGCTGACGCTGAAAAAGGAACACATCTACCACGCCGCGCTGCTCGATCCGCACACCAGCGCCGAGCTGTCGATCGACGACACGGTCAAGCTCTGCGACGCGCTGATCAAGGCCCACGGCGATATGCTGCCCAAGTACAAATAAACGGGCTTCGCGCATTTGGACGGCTCCCGGAGTTTTCCGGGAGCTTTTTTTATTTCCGCCGGGCCGTTTCCCTTGCGGGAAATCAGCTCCGGTGCTATATTTCACGGCCTGATTTTCACAATCAATCCACAGAAGGAACAGAGAGATGAAGCTTCAGAATGGACAGCGCCTTGTTTTCATCGGCGACTCGGTCACGGATATGGGACGCACCCGCGGCGCGCAGGACGGCCCGTCGGAAGGGCTTTTCGAGCCGCTCGGCAAGGGATATGTGCACGTGGTGTCGGGGCTCCTGAACGCGGTCTACCCGGAGCTGCTGCTCCGCATCACCAACGTCGGCAACAGCGGCAACAATGTGCTCGACCTGAAGAACCGCTGGCAGAAGGACGTGCTCGACCTGAAGCCGGACTGGCTCTCGATCATGATCGGCATCAACGACGTATGGCGGCAGTTCGACTCCCCCCAGCTCCCCGAGCAGCACGTCTCTCCCGAACTCTACGAGAAAACCCTCGGCGAACTGGTCAGTTCCACCCGCCCGCAGCTTTCGGGCGGACTGGTGCTGATGACCCCGTACTTCATCGAACCGGACCGGCAGGACGCGATGCGTCGCCGCATGGACGAATACGGCGATGTCTGCCGCCGCATCGCCGCGCGCGAAAACCTCCCGCTGGTGGACACGCAGGCCGCTTTCGACCGGGTGCTGAAATACCGCCACTCCTCCTACATCACCTGGGACCGCGTCCACCCGAACATCTACGGAGCGACCGTCCTCGCCCGCGCCTTCCTCGAAGCCGTCGGTTTCGACTACAATCACCAATGATCTCCGGCAGGAGTGCGGGGACTTCTTTCAAGCCGCCCCCACACCGATCAAAAGCCGGAACGATCCCGGCGGGTCACTTTCCCTCCGGCGGGGGGAAAGCCCGCCGGACCAGACGGTGCAGTTCCTTGTCGCGATAGGGATCGGGCGCGCCGGGCTGAAGCTCTTCGGCGGAATAGCCGCCGTAAATTCGTTCAACCCGGATCGGCTCCGGCACCGGCGGCGCGGTGAAAACGATCCGCCAGGTGCGGAATGCGAGCAGCCAGAGGTGTTCCGCACGGTCAAGTTCGGTCAACCGCTGGCGGCGCGGATCGAGGGTGCGGGTGGCCAGCTGGACACGCGCGGCATTTTCGAGGTCCGGCCCGCCGTGGGAGCGGATGAATCCGATCACCCCAAGCGCCTCCTCTGCAAAAAACAGTTCGCGCCGCGTCGAATCCAGTTCGTCGCGCCAGCCGGCGGCGGAATCCGGGAACGCGTCGGCGGCGGGGATGTACGGCTTGATGTCCAGCACCGGCGTACCGTCCAGCAGATCGAAATTGCGGATATGGACGCGCCGTCCTTCGACCCGGACCAGCTCCACCGCCGAAATCCCGACCGGATTCGGCCGGTGCGGCGAACGGGTCGCGAAAAGGCCGATCCGCCGGTCGGCGGCCCCGTCCGGCGGGCGCACCTTCGGCTTCCAGTTGCGGTTGCGGTCGAACACGAATACGATCCAGATCCGTTCAAAGCCGCCGAGGTCGGCCAGCGCCGTCTCGAAGTTGCGCTCCGGCAGCAGTTCGATCACCCCTTCGTTGCGGGCGAACACCCCCTGCCGGGGGGCCTCCTGCGGATAGTTTCCCCCGCCCCGCACGAAACCGATCGGCGCAAACGTGAACTCCACCTGCCGCCCCCTATTTCCCGACTGCGGCGGTGATCGACAGCATCTGCGGCAGCAGCTGCTTCTTGCGGCTCAGGATGCCGGGCAGGTCGAACAGCTCCGGGCCGATCTTGCGGTAAGGCAGGCTGCGCACGATCTCCGGCCTGCCGATCGCCAGCAATTGCGAGGTTTCGCGGACCGCGTCGGTGACCAGCAGGCCGAAAAAGTCGAGCTTGTCCCGTTCGACGGCGCGGCGGATTTCGGCGGCCAGCTCGTCGCGGCGCTGATGCAGAAGTTCGAGGTTGGTCTCCTCGACCTGCGCGAGCGCGAAATGAAGTTCATGGTCGGTGTAATCCTTGCGGTCGCCGCCGATCACCTCCTCCGCCGGTTTGACCGCGAGCGCGGAGTCGATGCTCATCAGCTCCTGCATCAGCGTTTCGCCGGTCACGCCGGAGACCTTTTCCAGCCACTCCGCCATCCTGCGGTCGAGGTCGGCCGTGGTCGGGGATTTCAGCAGCAGAGTGTCGGAAATGATGCCGCCGAGCAGCAGCCCGGCCAGATCCGCGCCGAGGCTTTCGCCGCAACTGCGGAACATCGCCGCAACCAGCGTGCAGGTGCTGCCGACCACGTCGCCGGTGAATTTGATCGGCGTGGCGGTCGGCATCATGCCGATACGGTGGTGATCGACCACCTCGATGATCGGAATCTCCTCCACGCCGGGCAGACTCTGCTCGATTTCGTTGTGATCGACCAGGATCATCCGAAAAGGCGGCGGCGCATTCAGCCGCTGCTTGAACACCGCTCCCGTCAGGCGGCGGTCGCAGTCCACCACCGGGATCACATCCTCGAAGTGGCCGAGAATCTGGTTCCGCACGTCGCGGATGCGGTCGGAGGGAGTCAGTTCGAGCTGGTCCTCCGGGAAGCGGGTCTGTTCGACCGGGGCGCTGAATTTCAGCCGCCGGATCACCGTCGCCGAATCCAGCGGCGTGACCAGAATCGACACCTCAAAGGTTTTCGCCGCCTGCAGGATCAGCGGATCGACCGGACGGCTGCCGGTCACGATCATCAGCCGCAGCTTGCGGTTCACCGCATACAGATGGATTTCGGGGCGGTCGCCGACGATCACCGCCAGTTCGCGGTTGTTGGCGGGCAGATGCTCCTCGAAGCTGTCCAGCCCCATCGCCGCGACGTAGACCTCGAAATCCTGCGCGGTTTCCGGCTGAAAACTGGTCAGGTATTCGCCCTCGAGAACCTTGGCGATCAGCTCCAGCGAGGAGTGTACGCGGCGGCCGGTCAACCCCCTGCCCTCGTCGCGGCCGGAGCTCAACAGATCCGAAAGCAAATTCAAACTGGAAAGCATCCCCAGGAATTTTCCGTCACCGCCGATCACCGGCAGCCGCGGCAAGCCGGATTCGCGCAGCCTGCCGACCGCGTCGAACAGCGTGCTGCCGCCCGGAATGGCCGGGACCTCGCACATCAGGTCCCGCACCCGCGGATACACGTCGTTGCAGCTCTCCGGCGGCGTCAGGCCGAAACGCGAAAACAGGTGCTTCGCCCGATCGGAGAGCACCCCCGGGCAGAGCGCGGTCACCTTCCGTTTCGTCTGGCGGCGGCGCAGTTCCGCGAGAGCGACCGCCGACGCGAGGCTGTCGATATCCGGGTTGCGGTGGCCGCTGACCAGAATCACATAATCATTTTTTCCCTCAGTCCGATTCATCAAAACATTCCCTTTCCTTGCGAAATAATATAATATCGCACCGGATTATTTGCAATCGGTTTGAATTGCATCGGAAATTTTTCGGAGAAAACCGTTCATCCGGTGGATTTTTTCCCGGAAACTGCCATATTACGAGAAACCATCTTCAACCATCAAGGAGAACCGGCAATGAAAGTGACGTTTCTGGGAACGGCGGCGGCGGAGGGCATCCCCGCCTTGTGGTGCGAGTGTGAAGTGTGCCGCAAGGCGCAACAGCAGCGCGGCAGGGACCTGCGGCGCCGCTGCGCCTACCTGATCGACTCCGATACGCTCGTGGACTTCGGCCCCGACATCTTCTGGCAGTGCACCGAATTCAACATCGACCTCACCCGGATCGACCGGATCGTCTTCACTCACGCCCACTCCGACCATCTGAACGGAATCGAATTCATCTGGCGGCGCACCCCGTGGTTCAGCACTCTCCGCCACCGGATCAAGGTATTCGGTTCTCCGGCCATCTTCGCGCGGATGCTGTCGCAAATCACGATGGACAGCAGCATCTACCAGCTTTCCGACCTGCTGATCGATCCGGTCGAGGTCCGCCACGGGCAGACCACCGACGACGGCGACTTCGAACTGCTGACTCTGAACGCCGACCACGCCCCCGGCCTTGAACCGCAGGTCCATGTGATCGGCAGAAACGGCAAACGTTTCTTCATCGCCAACGACACCGGCTTTCTCCGCGAGGAATCGTGGGAGCTGCTGAAAGGCGTGAAACTCGACCTCGTCGAAATCGACTGCACCTGCGGGCTGCGCACTCCCGACTGCGACCGCGGCCATCAGGGAGTCAATTCCGTGCTGGCCTTCCGCGACCGGCTGCTGGAACTCGGCTGCATCACGCCGGAAACGCCTGTCTACGCGAACCACTTCTCCCACAACGGCGGCGCGCTTCACGCCGACCTTGAAGCCTTCTTCGCGCCGCACCGCATCCGGGTCGCCTACGACGGCCTGACCGTCGAACTGTAACGTTGCCTCCGGCGGCCGGGGGCGCTTCGCCCCCCCCGGTCCCCCCGACCGGCAAGGTGCCGGCGCCGGGTACGGTTTTGAATTTTTACTGCGTAAAAATTCAAAACCGGGGTTATTATCTATCAGTTTATTTGCTCTATGGGCGTTTTACCGCACCGGTACGTTGCCGGTCGGGGATGAACGTCGGCTTTGGTGACCGGACGAAGCGCTGAGACACTTGTGCGCTGCGCGCACAAGGTCTGGAGGCCGGAAGCCCCGCCGTCTCCCGGATTTTTATTATTTCCGTAAGAGCTTATTTAGGGATAAGCTCTAAATCAAGGCTGCCGATAGACCGTTTATTGGCCCTTTGCGGTCATTCCGCCGGTGAAGCCGTGTTTTGCTGATACCGGCATATTTCGTAGAACCGGCGGCTGCGCTCCGGCTCCTGAATAGTCGCAAACAGCACGGAGGCAGGCACATTCCGGTAATGTTCCAGCCGTGCAAGTTCCAATTCCAGCAGCTCCCGCCGCCGACGCAAATCAGCCTGAAACCGTTCGTCATTCAATTGGATCAGGGTACGCTTCCACCGGCAGTACCATTCGAGTGCGACTTCACGGTCCAGCAGCCAGCGGTTCCGCTCCTCGTCATCCTTCGCCTGACCCGGATCACGGTAACAGTGTTTCCCGATTTCCCGGAATTCATCCTTCCGCAGCTTTTCCGCTCCGTTCTGCCGCCGCATCCATGCGTCAACGGCCTTATCGCTGCACTCCGGCACCGCCGTTTTCTCAATCGCTTTCCGATGCAACCACCCAAACATCCTTCCGTTCTCCTCTATGGTTGATGTTCAGGACGTCCCCACAACAAAAGAGGTACGCCCCATTGACGCGATCCTACAGGCACTTGCCAGCCCCAGTCGACACGAAAATAGAGCGTACCAAATGGCACGCCCGATTTTGTGCTTTTCTCGACTGGTGAAATGGCAAGTTTCGCAGGATAAATTACACAAATCAGGTACTATTCAATTTTCAGCTCGGATACTCTGCTACATTTTTACGAAATCCTCTGTTGTTAACGTTAATTTAACGATGATTACAGGAAAAATCAAGGACGAATATGGAAAATGTAAAGATTGAGAATACAAACCGGTGTTACCGGATGCTCCCGTTCATCGGAGGCCGCGACTCACAAGAAAGGCCAGTTCGGAACCTTGGAGTGCGGAGCCCGCAGGAGCGGCAAAGCCGAGTTCAGTTCCGCACGCCAGGGTAACCGTGCGGCATTACCACTTACACGGCGCACAAGTAAGGCTACGTCGCCTTTTACGCGGCGCACAGCAAGCGCGGTCAGCGCCGCGAACGCATGTGAGGGAATTACTTGCCTTTGGCAAGTAACGAGGAACGATAGTGACGAAGCCGAACGTAGTGAGCGAAGCCCCCCTGGCGTAGCCCGCAACGCGGGCGATGAAGGGTTGGCCGCCCCAGGCGGACAAGTAAGCGGCGAAGCCGCGCCCGCGAGCGGAAGTGCCCCGCCACCAGACCCCCTCGCCGGTAGCGCGGCGCTCACTACCCTCCGGGCACCCTGCCTGTGCTTGCACTCAAAAATTGTTACCCTCCGGGCCCCCTGCCTGTTCTTGATGTAATGCAAAGCCGAGTATAAAACTCACGCGCGACGGAAAAGCGGAGATGAATCTCCGCACTCCAAGGTTACCGCGCGGCCTTACGGGCGTTGTGCCCACGGACTGACACGGAAGCTCAACGGTGGCCGCTCGACATTACGGGCATTGTGCCTGTTCTTGATGCAATACAAAACCGTACCTGGCGCCGGCATCTTGCCGATCGGGGGGCCGGGGGCAATTCCCGAACGTCAGCGCTGGGAACGGCGGGTCAGTTTGATGATCAGCTGCTCGAGGATGATGCGGCGGTCGCCTCCGCCGGAAACCAGCGCGCGGTTGGCGTTACGCACCAGTTCGAGGTTGCGGATCAATTCCGCATCGGTGTAGTTCGCGGCCGCTTCGCACACCTTGTAGGCGCGGAACGGATGAATTTTCAGCAGCGGATTGTTCGGAAACTCCTCCTTCACCGACGGCGGCAGCGAATCGAACGTCCGCGGCGAAACCCGGGTAATCTTCAACTGCTGCATCGCCAGCTTGGTCTGGATCTGCTTCTGGTATTCGCCGGAAAGCGATCCCATCAGCCGGATCTCCGGCTCGCCCTGCCGCAGCAGCACGCTGAGCAATTGCAGCGCCAGCGGCAGATTCCGGCTCACGATCGCGCCGGTGAACTCCCAGCTGACGGTTTCAGGGGTCCGGCAGCAGACCGCGCGGCAGTCGTTCAGAGTGATCGCGGGGGCGTCGCCGGTGTAGCTGAAGAGTTTTTCCAGCTCGTTGCGCAGCGTCCCCGAATCGCCGCCGAGGGTCTCCGTCAGGAACTGGGCGGCGGCCGGTTCGATGGATTTCCCGGCGGCCTGGCAGATTTCGCGGATGTTCAGGCGGCGGTCGTCGGCGTAGCGTTTGTCCGAACTTTTGGTCACATTCAGCGTTTCGATCACCGCGCCGGCGGCTTTCAGCGCCTTGCCGAACCCCTTGCGCACATCGAAGCCGAAGCCGTCGAGCAGCACGGTCAGGTCCGGCGGCAGTTCCTGCCCGAGCAGCGCGGCGGTTTCCAGATAGACCGGGGCCGCGCTCTTGGCGGAAAACAACTCGAAATCGGGAAAATGGCGCAGCCAGACCAGCTTGTCGCTGCACAGGAAAGAAGGCGTGCGCGCGGCGTCCAGAAACTTGCCGACGATCGCATCCGGCTTCAGCTCGTCGCTGTCCCCGGCGATGATTTCGACCGCCGGGCTCTCCTCGGGCGCGCCGCCGGCCAGTTCGGCGGCCAGTGCGCGGGAACGCTCCTTGACCGCGAATTCATCGTCGCCGCAGATCACATAGAGTTTTCCCATTCCGCCCCTTTCATACCGTTGTGTTTCATCCCGATAAAGTACCACCGCGAAGCCCGAAAGTCAAGACGGCTTCTACACAATTCCGGCTCCGCGGCCGAACTTGCGCCGGTAGCGCAGCGGCGGCAGGCCGAACTCCCGTTTGAACATCGCGGTGAAGTAGCTCTGGTCCGGGAAGCCGCTGACGCCGGCGATCCGGTGGATCGGCCAGTTGCCCGCCAGCAGATAGCGCCGGGCTTCGCGCAGCCGCAGTTTGAGCAGATATTCGGAAAACCCGATCCCACATTCCTTGTTGAACAGATGCACGAAGCGCGACGGGCTCATATAGATCATCGCGGCGGCATCCGCCGCCGACAGATTCTCCCGGAAATTCCGCCGCAGCCGGTCGAGCACCGGCTTGAGCCTCTCGTCCTCCGGGCGGTGCGGCAGCAGCCCGGAATATTCGACGTAGGCGCGGTGCACCACCTCGCCGAACAGCAGCGGCACGAACTCCGTCAACGCCCGCGTCACCTCGCAGGTCAGCGGCGGCAGCCGCTCGAACAATTCCCGGAGCACCGGATACCGGCAGGCGCTTCCCGGCGAACGGAACGGGCCGACGATCACCGCTCCCGGCACCTCCCCCTCCGCCGTCACGACCGGGATCACGAGTTCAGCGGTTCCGGCGTGGCAGGTGTTCACGAACGGCGCGCAGTCCTTGCGGAGCCGGTCGGCAAGGAGGTGCGAATCGTTGAACATGCACTGCGCCACCCCGTCCGGCAGCTCCTTGACGCGGCAGCAGAATTCGCAACAGTGATACGTCGCGGGACGCGGCAGATCCGGCTCCGGCAGCAATTGTTCGCCGCCGATTTTCCAGATGCATCCGGTGCGCGCCAGCGCCGCCAGCGAGCAGAGCCGCCGGACCAGGTCCTGCATGGAATCTTCAAATTCTATCATGATACGATCGTTTCCAAACCACAAAACAGCACATTCCTTATAAAATATAGCCGTTTGCCCATATAAAATCCAGTGAATTTCACATATATTCCACACAAACCGAATCAACAGAACAATCGAGGTGCGAAACATGATCGGAAAACTGAATCTCCCGGTGTTGGCGGATGCGGATGTGGTGGTGCTCGGCGGCGGTCCCTCCGGCGTCGCGGCGGCTCTGGCGGCGGCCCGGAACGGAGCGCAGGTGCTGCTCGTCGAACAGTTCGGCGCGCTCGGCGGACTCGGCACCACCGGGCTGGTGCCGATGTTCGCCCCGACCTCCGACGGCGAACGGATGATCTACGGCGGCATTTTCCGCGAAATCAACCTGGAGATGTGCAGCCGCATGAAGGTCGAGCCGTGGCGGGAGTCCTGGCAGGCGATCAACCCGGAAATCCTGAAGCGGCTGCTCGATGAAAAGATCGCGCAGGCCGGCGTGCGCGTGCTCTATTGCGCCAAGCTCTGCGAAGCCGAAATGGACGGCGGCCGGATTCAGGCCGTTCTGGCCGCGACTTCGATGGGGCTGAAAAAGATTACCGGCCGCGTTTTCGTCGATGCCACCGGCGACGGGCTGCTCGCCGCCCTCTCCGGCGCGGAGTTCGAATACGGCGACGCCAACGGCATCCCGATGAGTCCCACCCTGTGCGGACAGTTCAGCGGCATCGACTGGGACAAAGTCGCGGAGGTCGGCAAAACCGGCGTCAACGACCACACCATCTGGGCTGAAATGCTCAGAAACGGCACCGCGCCGCTGCCGGAACAGCACTTCGTCTGCATGAAGCCGGTGAGCAGCCGCAGCGCCAGCAGCAACCTCGGCCACATCTACGGAGCCGACTGCCTCGACGAATTCGACCTGTCACGCTGCTACACCGAGGGACGCCGCATCCTGCGCATCCTCGAAGAATACTATCGCTGTCATGTGCCCGGCTTTGAACAAGTCGAGCTGATCTCCTCCGCCGCACTGCTCGGCGTGCGCGAAACCCGCCGCATCAGAGGCGAATACCGCCTCACCATCGAGGATTACAAAAAACGCGCGGTCTTCGAGGACGAAATCGGCCGCTGCTGCTACCCGGTGGATATCCATTCGAGCACCACGGATTCCGAGGAGCAGGCGCAGGTGGTCAAGACCATCGAAGCCACCCGCTTCAAAAAAGGCGAAAGCTACGGCATCCCCTACCGGGCGCTGATTCCGGCGGGAATCGCCAATTTGCTCGTGCCGGGGCGCGCCATCTCCTCCGACCGCCCGATCCAGTCCTCGATCCGGGTCATGCCCCCCTGCTTCGTGACCGGACAGGCCGCCGGAATCGCCGCAACCCTCGCAGCCGGGGAATCCGACGTCCGCGCCGTCGATACCGCCGTGCTGCAACAGCGTCTGGCGGAGCTGGGCGCCTGCTTCAGCCAACGGCGGGAGTAACCGCGCAGGCCGCGCCGGCAGCGCGCGGCCTGAACCGCCCCGGCAGCGGCGCTTTGCCGTTTCACCGGCCTTTCACCGGGGGAAAACTTGCATTTCCGTATTGCGATGATATGTTAATTCGGATTGCAATCTGACGCCAAACCCCGTTCCGGAGATTCGGAGGAACCATTTATGCCGGGAACAGTCTGGGCCGGAACTATCTCTGCCGCACTCCCGCCGGCCGACGCCGGCTGGTGGTTCGCCCTTTTTTTCCTGCTGACTTCGCTGCTGCTCGGCGGCATCGTGCGGCGGCAGCGCACCGGCTCCAACGCCCTGCGGCGTTTTTCGGCGCTCTGCGATGAACTTCCCGGCCTTGCCGGAGTGGTCGACCGTTCCGGCAAATTGCTGTTCCGGAACCGGAATGCGCGCGCCGCCCTCTCCGGCGACCGCCTCTTTGATCTCGACCGGAGCATCTCCACTGAATTCAGCCCGGCGCTCGGCAAAGTTTTCCTCTCCGGCCGGGCGCTCTCCTTTTGCTGTGAAAGCGCCGGCGGAACGGTACAAGTGGAATTACAGCCTCTGCCGCAGGCGGTTTTCGGCGTCGAAGCCGTGTTCTGGACAGTGTTCCGGGCGGAAGAGCTGGACCGGGCCCGCGCCACGCTGGCCCGGATGGAAGAGGGCGCCCGGCTGACCCTTGAGGCGCTCGGCGACGGCGTAATCGTCACCGATGAGACCGGACGCATCACCCTGATGAATCCGGCCGCCGCCCGCATGGCCGGTTACGAAACTTCCAAAGTCATCGGCAAACTTCTGCCGGAAATCATCCCGGTCTTCAATGCCCTCACCGGGAAGGCGGTTCCCTCGCCATTGCTGGAGACGCTGAAAACCGGCAAGGTCATCCCGCTGCCCGAACATTCGATGTTCGCGACACCGGACGGCAGGCGGATTCACTTCTCCGACACCGTTTCGCTGATCCGCGACAAGGAGGGCGCCGTAACCGGCGCGGTATTGGTCTTCCGCGACATCACCCGCGAATACGAACAGCGCCAGCAGCTCTATGTCAGCAACAGCCTGCTGAACATCGCCGCCGGAATCGCCGACATCGGCTACTTCAAATGCACCGCCGACGGCGAGATCACCGTTCCGGTCGCGGAAAAATACTGGCCGCGACGGGACGGCAGGCCCGTTCCCGCTGCGGAATGGCTGGTCCCGGAGGACGCCGACCGCCAGCAGCAGGCGTGGCGCGTTTTCATGGCGGAACGGCGGCCGGAGCTGAAAATGCTGGTCCGCTCCGATTGCTCCGGCGCTCCGCGCTACTTCCAGTTGCACGCGGTGCGGATCCCCGCCGGCGACGGCATCCAGCCGGGCATCTACGGCATCCTGCAGGACGTGACCGCCACGCGCGAAAGCGAAATCCGCTATATGGACAGCAACAGCCTGCTCCAGCGGGTGCTCGACAACCTCCCCTGCGCGGTATTCGTGAAGGACTACGACGACGGCAACCGCCACATCATGGCCAACCAGGCCTATTTCCGGATGCTCGGCTTCAGCGAGGAGGAGATCCTGAACCGGACCGATTTCGAGTTCCACCGTCCCGAATTCGCCCGGAAGTTCGTGGAGGAGGACCGGCAGGTGATCGAATCCGGCAGGCCGCTGGATGTGTTCGAACAGTTCCTGACCCGCAACAACCGGCTCCGCTGGGTGCATACGCTGAAATCCCCGCTGACCCTCCGGAGCGGCAGGCGGCTGCTGCTCGGCAGCTGCGTCGACGTCAGCGAATTGCAGCTCAGCCGCAAGCAGCTCTCTGAAGCCAACCGCCTGCTCAACGCGGTGCTGAACCACCTTCCCCTCTGCGTGATCGCCAAGGACCCCGACGACGGATTCCGCTGCCGGATCTGGAACAATGCCGCCGGGCGTATCACCGGCATCTCCGCCGCCGCCGCGATCGGACGGACCACGGACGAACTGCTCGGCGACACCGTCGACCTCGAAAGTTTCCACCGTCACGACCGCGAAGCGATGGCGGCGGACGGAGTCGTGACCGCCAATGATTTCTATACCGACCGGGAGGGCGTCCGCCATGAATTCAAGACTTTCCGCACCAGAGTGGAACTCGGCGACGGCGGACAGCTGCTGCTCTCCATTTTCCTGGACATCACCGAGCAGACCCGGCTGGAGGAAGAACGGCGCAACCTGATCGCGGAGCTGGAGCTGCATATCAATCAGGAGCGGATCATCAACTCCTGCCTCTCGCTGCTGGTGCTGCACACCGACTATCAGGAGTCCCTGAACCGGATTCTGCAGATCATCGTGGCTCAGTCCCACGCCGACCGCTGCTGCGTATTCAAGCTGGACCGCGAAGCGGGGGTGATCCGCCGCCGGTTCGACTACTGCGACTTCGGGATCGAACATTTCCACAACCCCGACGGCGTCTATCCATTTCCGGCGGACTTCCTGCAGACCGAGTGGTTCAAACTGCTCGAAAACCATGAAATCGCCTGCGGCGACGACCTCTCCACCCCGGAGGGGAGCGGCCCCTTCGCCGATGTCCGCGGCTACCTGCAGCAAACCGGCCTGAAATCGGTGATCGTGGCCGGCATCCGGTTCCGTGGCGAGCTGTGGGGCGGTATCGCGGTCGATTATCTGCGCAAGCCTTACGCTTTCACCGAATCCAGCCGCCAGATCATGCGCGCCGCCGCCAATCTGGTGGAACTCTCGCTGATCCGCCGCGAGCACACCCGCGAACTCGAACACAACGAGTATGAAAAGCAACTGATCCTCGACAACATCCAGGTCCCGATCCTGTTTTTCGACGCGCAGGGGAAACGGCTGCGGCTCAACCGGAGCGCGTCGCAAATGCTCGAACAGCCCGCCGAGTCCTCCCGCTGCGATTGCGGCTGCGGCTGCGTCGGCGGCGAGTGCCTGGTCGCCGCCTGCCGCCGGGACCTTCAGCCCCACCAGAAGGAGTTCCGCATCGGCGGCCGGGAGTATCTGTTCACCGCCACCGCGCTGTTCGATCGCGACGGCAACTTCGCCAACGTCCTCGAAAGCGCGGTCGACATCACCGAATTCAACGCCAACCGCCGCAAGCTGGAGCAGGCGCTGGAGGCGGCGCAGGCGGCCAACCGCGCGAAAAGCAGTTTCCTCGCCACCATGAGCCATGAGTTCCGCACCCCGCTCAATGCGGTGATCGGCTGCAGCGAACTGCTCGGCTTCCCCGACCTGCCCGAAGCGGAACGTTCCGCCGGTGTGAAGGCGATCCACGCGGCGGGCAACACGCTGCTGACGCTGGTCGACGACGTGCTCGAACTCTCCCGGCTCGAAGCCGATCAGGTCGATATCCGCCGGCAGTCCACCGACGCGGGCAGGCTGATCGGCGAGGTGCTGGATATGTTCCGGCAACGGGCGCTCGAACGCTCCGACCGGCTGGAGCCGGAAATCCCGGAGCCGCCGCCCCTGCTGCTGCTCGACCGCATCCGGTTGCGCCGGATCCTGATCAACCTGGTCGGCAATGCGGTCAAATTCACCCGCAACGGGCGGATCGCCGTCCGCCTCGAATCAACCTCCGCGCCGGACGGCTTCCGGCAGTTGCGCATCTCCGTCGCCGACAACGGGCCGGGCATCCCCGCCGCTTTGCACGAGCGGATCTTCCAGCCCTTCGAACAGGCGGAGGATCACCGCGCCACCGCCTCCCGGAGCCATGACGGAGCGGGCCTCGGACTGGCCATCTCCCGCCGCCTCGCGGAAAAGATGGGCGGCCGGATCGAACTCGACAGCGCCCCCGGCCGCGGCAGCACCTTCCACATCATCCTCGAACGGGTGGAGGAAGCTCCTCCTCGGAATATTCCGTAAAAACTCCGCTTTTTCCTCCTTCCGGCTCTTGCCATTTGCGATAAAATGTATTATAATATAATACAAATCATATTTTCACAATCCCGGAGAAGAACGAAATGAATACATGGAACCTCAACGGCGCCTGGCGCCTGAAGTACCGCAAGCCCGGCGATGAATGGAGCGAAATCCCCGCCGAAGTCCCCGGCAACGTCGAACTCGACCTGATGCGTGCGGGCGTCCTCCCCGACCTCACGCGCGGCAACAACGTCTACCGGGCGCTTGAATTCGAGGAGTGCGAATGGCTGTATGAGACCGTTTTCCGCCTCGATGCACTTCCGGCGGAACGGCTCCGGCTGGTCTTCGACGGGATCGACTGTTTTGCGACCGTCCGGCTGAACGGCGTCGAGGCGGGGCGGGCCGCCAATATGCTGATCGCGCACGCCTTCGACGTGACCGGACTGGCCGTCGTCGGGGAGAACCGCCTGGAAGTGGCGATCGCTCCGGCGGTCGCGGAGGGACGGCGGATCCCGCCGTCGCCCTCGGAGAACGCCTTTCCGGGAAACTGGGAGTCGCTGCGGGTGCGCAAAGCGCCGCACATGTACGGCTGGGACATCGCGCCGCGGCTCGTATCAGCGGGGATCTGGCGCGGCGTCCGCCTCGAAACCGTCCCGGCAACCGCATTCCGCGACATCTACTGGGCCACGCTGGAAGCGGACCCGGATTCGTCCCGCGCCAAAGTGCTGCTGGCGTGGGACCTGATTCCCGGCTGCGCCGAGTGGCGAAAATTCCGCCTCTCCATCCGGCTCTCCCATGACGGGGAAACCGCCTTCGAGAGTGTCCGGCCGCTGTTCTCCACCCACGGCAAGCAGGTGATCGAACTGACCGACGCCCGGTTCTGGTGGCCGCGCGGCTCCGGCCGTCCCGACCGCTACGAAGCCGAACTGCGGCTGTTCGACGAATCCGGCCGGATGCTGGCGGAGGACCGGCAGCGGATCGGTATCCGCACCGTCCGCCTCAGCCGCACCGCCGTGACCGGCGGCCCCGGCAAGGGGGACTTCTCCTTTTACGTGAACGACCGCCGGATCTACATCAAAGGGAGCAACTGGGTGCCGCTCGACGCGCTGCACAGCCGCGACGCCGCGCGGCTTGAGGAGACCTTTGCCATGGCGCTCGACCTCAACTGCAACATGTTGCGCTGCTGGGGCGGCAACGTCTACGAGGATCATGCCTTCTTCGAGCTTTGCGACGCGAACGGAGTGCTGGTCTGGCAGGATTTCTCCCTGGCCTGCTTCCTGTATCCGCAGGACCGCGAATTCTGCGACGCGATCCGCGCCGAGGCGGAATTCATCATCCGCAAGCTGCGCAACCATCCGTCGCTGGCGCTGTGGGCGGGCAACAACGAGATCGATTCGGCCGGTTTCGACTGGGGGCCGCTGAAATCCGACCCGAACCGGTGGGACAAACTCAGCCGCGAAGTGCTGGCACAGGCGGTGCAGACGTTCGACCCGGTGCGCGACTACCTGCCGAGCTCCCCTTATTACGCCCCGGAACTGATCGCGGAAGGAGCGCCGCATGGCCGCAAGCCGGAAGATCACCTGTGGGGGCCGCGCAACGATTTCAAAGGCGACTTCTACATGAAGTCCAACGCCCACTTCGTCAGCGAGATCGGCTATCACGGCTGCCCCTCCCCGGCTTCCATGCGCGACATGCTTGACCCGGAAGCGGTGTGGCCGTGGCGCGAGAACGACCAGTGGCTGACCCGCGCGGTGCGTCCGATGCCCGGCGAAGACGGTTACAACTACCGTATCCCGCTGATGGCCCGCCAGATCGCGGTGCTCTTCGACTCCGAACCGCAGACGCTTGAGGAGTTCTGTCTCGCGTCGCAGATCAGCCAGGCCGAAGCGGACAAGTTCTTCATCGAGAAATGGCGTTCCGAAAAGGAGTGGCGCGGCGGGCTGCTCTGGTGGAACGTGCGGGACTGCTGGCCGATCCTCTCCGACGCGGTCGTCGACTGGTACGGCCGCCGGAAACTCGCCTACGCCTATATCAAAGCCTCCCAGCGCGACGTCTGCACCATCGTGACCGAGGCGGCCCAAGGCGTGCACCGGCCGGTCGTGGTCAACGACACCTCCCGCCCGGTGTCGGGCGTCGTCACGATCCGCGACGGGGAAAGCGGCGAGGTGCTGCTCCGCGCCGACTTCAGCTGTGCCGCCGGAGAGCCGGCGCGCCTTCCCGGAATCCCGGCGCCTGCCGCTCCGGCGCTGTGGATCAGTGAAACAAGGCTTTCCGGCGATGCGGAGGTGGGCCGCAACCACTACATCGCCGGGCCGCGCCCCTTCGAGCTGCCGCGCTTCCGCCGCTGGCTCAAGCTGCTCGGTTATGCGGCGGACGGCTTTGAAAGGGAGTGATCCGCCCGCTCCCTCTGTACCGGAAAAAATCAGGGGGAGTCCTATGCAGACTCCCCCGGGGAACGCGCCGGAACCGCATTTCACCAGTTCCCGTGCGGAACAGGTTTCGCAGCCGGCCATTCAACCGGAACCTCCAACGTCATACTTGCGGAAGTCAGGCAAAGCCTGCTTTGGCCGCTTCGACAGGATGCTCCAGTCTCAGTTCCCATTTATGCAATTTCTCCACTTTATAAATCCTCCTCAAGACTTACAAAGCTCCTCTAAGTTTCAATATATCCTATTTTGGTTTATTATCAAGCCTAAATTTGCAATTTTACCACTTTTTTTTATTTTAACCCTGTTTTTATCCAAATTAACGCCGTGTGCACCGGGTCTATAAAAATGCGCGATATCCGGTGCCGCCGCGTATACTTTTACTGAAACCCTGCTATATTCAAAGTAAAAGAAGCGATATGCAGTTCCGGAATATCATAAATTTCAGGAGATGTTATCATGGCAATGACCTCGCGTGAACGAATGCTGACCGCTCTCGACAACAAACGGCCCGACCGTCTCCCCTGCCAGGTGCACGGCTGGATGGATTACTACCTGAAAACCTATCTCGGCGGCGCCGACTGGTACGAAGCCAACCGCCGCCTCGGCTTCGACTACGCGATCTACGTCAGCCCGACCTACCGCTATGAGCCGGAAACGCTCGAAAAATGGCAGGTCAAAACCGTCGACCTCGGCACCGACGCCGACGGCAACCACACCCACGAGGAGTTCATCACCACGCCGGGCGGCACGTTGCACAAGGTGGTTTCGCGCAATGCGTTCACCGCGTGGGACACCGAGCCGCTGCTCAAAACAATTGCGGATTTCGAGCTGTGGGACCGTTACAGCCCGGAGCCCTCCGGCGCCGACCTCAGTGAAATCACCCGAGTCCGAGAAAAGCTCGGCGACCTCGGCATCGTCCGTTCCCATCCGTTTTCACCGGGACAGGGCAGCCCGTGGCAGAGCTTCTGCACGCTCTTCGGCACCCAGGGGGCGATCCTGCTCGGCATGGACGAGCCGGAAACACTGCACCACATCCTCGACGCAATCCTCGCCAAAACCCTGAAGGCGACCCGTTTCTGGGAAGGCGCCCGCACCGATATGGTCGAAGTCGGCGGCGGAGCCGGTTCGAGCACGGTGATCAGCCCGGAGTTCTACCGGGAGTTCGGCCTCCCTTACGACACCGCCCAGAACCGGCTTTTCCATGAAATCGGCCTCAAGGTGGTCAACCACTTCTGCGGCGGCCTGATGCCGATGCTGGAACTGGCCGTGGAATCCGGCGCCAACGGCCTCGAAACCATGACTCCGCCGTCGATGGGCGGCGACTGCAACCTCGCGGAAGCCTCGAAACGGGTCGGCGACCGGCTCTTTTTCATCGGCGGCTTCGACCAGAACGCCGGGTTCGAGCGGGGCAACCCGGCTCTGGTCCGCCGGATGGTGTTCGACTGCTTCGAAGCCACCCGCGACCACGCCGGCTACATCATCGCGCCGTCGGACCACTTCTTCTTCGGCGATCCCGCCAACCTGAAAGCCTTCACCGACGCCTGCAAGGAGTGCGTCTACTGAAGGAACGGCAGCATCGCGCTCCACGCCTCCGCCGCATAAAAGCGGTGGCCGCCGCCGCCGACCGCGTGGACGCAGTTTCCGGCGGCCCCGGCGGCGCGGTAGACCGCTTCGAGCCGCCTGAACTGGCGGTCCGCCTCATCGAGCGGAAAGATTTCGTCGGCATCGCCGTTCACGATCACGACCGGTTTCGGGGCGGTCAGGCCGACCACGTCGGCGCTCTCGCCGTACTCCAGGAGTCCGGGAACGTAATTGCAGGCGCAATGGAACATCGACCCGATGCTGCCCCGGAACGACGAAAAACTGCACGACGCGATCACATGGGTGATCCGGTCCAGCACCGCCCCGGCGAACATGCCGGTCGTCCCGCCGCCGGAATTTCCCATCACGCCGAGCCGGGTGCGGTCGATGTCGCCGCGCGTGTACAGATAGTCGATCAGGCGATCCACGTCGTAGACCCGGTCGCCGATGGCGGTCCGGCCGATCATCAGATTCTGAAGCGTCGGCAGCAGGCAGGCGGGATGGTGTTCCGGGTCGGAACTGCGTTCGCCCATATAGCGCTGCTCCAGGCAGACCGCCGCGATGCCGCGCTTCAGGCAGCCGATCGCGAAATCCCGGTCGCCCTCGATCGCTTTCGGCACGGTTTCATCCTGCCACTCCACCGCGATGGAGTTGTGCATGCCGGTGGAATGCCCCTGCAGACAGATGAAGGTTTTATAGGGCGGCGGCAGCTCCGGCAGACAAATGTAGATGCAGGCCTCCTCCCCCTCCTCCGGTGAAAAACGCAGTTTTTCGATGGTGCCGAGCGGAGTCCTCCGCTTCCACAGCGACTCCGGCACAACCGGCTTGCGCTCCAACCGTTCCAACCGGTCGAAGCCGAGCAGCCGCTTCAGTTCCGGCAGCGCTGCGGCGCGCCACGACGGGTAGTCCGGATAGTTCTCAAACGCGAACTTCCCGACGGCTTCCGGCACCTCCTTGAATCCATTCATGCGCATAACAACTGAACCCTTCCTGAATTATGAGTGTAAATATCTGGTCGCAATCATCCTGCGTGCGAGCAGCACGTAGCCGGAGGCCGCCGCGACGCCGAGCAGCGACAGCGTCCCCCACAGCAGCAGTGGACGCCCCGGCCAGCAATCGAACAACGTCGCGCCCAGAAACGGCCCGACCGCGTACCCCACGCCCCGGATCAGCTCCAGCGACGCCATGTAGCGCCCCGTCCCGCCGGCGGGAGCGAGGCGGCTGACGCCGGAGTAGACCGACGGCATCACCGCGGCTTCCCCGAGAGTGATGGTCAGCACCGATACGGCCATCATCCCGGCATTCTGCGCGAAGCCGAGCGAGAAGTAACCGGCGGTATACAGCGCCGCCCCGACCACCAGCCGGACCGGAAAGAGCAGCCGGAACCGTTCCAGCAGCCAGGTCATCGGCATCTGGAACACGATGATCGCGAAGCCGTTCAGCGAATAGATCAGCCCGAGCGCGCCGGGCGAAATCCCGACCACCCCGGTTGCGTACACCGACATCACCGAATAGAGCTGGCTGGTCAGCAGAAACAGCACGAAACTGCAGCCGAGCGTACCGGTCAGCCACCGGTCCGAAAGCAGCCGCCCCACCGTGAACCTTGCCGCGGCCCCCGAAACCGCAGCCGCATGGCGGACCGTCGGCTTGCAGACGCGCCCGGTGTACCACGCTCCCAGGAGACAAAGTGCGCAGGTCAGCAGAAACAGCAGCCAGAAAGGCGTACCGATCAGGAACGAGCCGAGCATCGGCCCCAGCGCCCAGCCGATGTTGGTGCCGATCCGGATGCGGCTGAACATGCGCGGCCGCTCCTCGGGGCGGGAGATGTCCGAAAGATACGCGTCCGAACCGACCTGAAAAAAGGTCCCGACTCCGGCGTTGACCATCAGCACTGCCGCAAACAGCCAGAAGGGCGCGTGGCAGAATGCCATCACCGCCAGCACCGCGAACAGCACCGCCCGTCCGGTCTGCCCGAACTGCATCATCAGCCGCCGCCCGATCCGGTCGGTCAGGGTTCCGGCAATCAGCGGCGAAACGATGATCGCGGCTCCCATCAGCGGAAAAATCAACCCCACCGTGGTCATCGGGTAGCCGCGTTCGCTGTGCAGATAGATCGGCAGAAAGGGATAGACGATCGAATACGCCAGCGAATTGATCGTCCAGGCGAAGGCCAGCGAATTCGCCCGGTCGCGCAGGAATTGGAACTCCATGAATCTCATCCGTAAAAGTTCTGAAAGTGCAACTGATGAAATATGACATATAAACCACGAAAATCAAGCGCCGTTTCGCAGTCGCGGCATACTTCGGCAGCCGCCCGCTTGACAAAAAAGCGTTGTACAATTATATTGCCGACAGAAGTTGGAGAAATTGCCGGTTCACCGAAATCAGGGAGGATGGTATGGAGAAAAAATCACTGTTGAGCAAGGATGGAGTCAGCTATCTGGTTCCGTTCATCCTGATCACCGCGTGTTTTGCGCTGTGGGGCTTCGCCAACGATATCACCAACCCGATGGTGAAGGCGTTCTCCAAGATTTTCCGGACCAGCGTGACCGACGGCGCCCTGGTCCAGGTCGCTTTTTACGGCGGCTATTTCGCGATGGCGCTGCCCGCGGCGATGTTCATCCGCAAATTTTCCTATAAAGCGGGCATCCTGCTCGGACTGGGCCTGTACGCGTTCGGCGCGCTGCTCTTTTACCCGGCGAAGATGACCGGCGCTTACTATCCCTTTCTGCTGGCGTACTTCATACTGACCTGCGGGCTATCCTTCCTTGAAACCAGCGCCAACCCGTACATCCTGTCGATGGGGCCGGAGGAGACCGCCACCCGGCGGCTGAACCTCGCGCAGTCCTTCAACCCGATGGGCTCGCTGCTCGGCATGTATGTCGCGATGACCTTCATCCAGGCCCGGCTGAACCCGCTGGACACCGCCGGGCGCAAGGCGCTCACCGACGCGGAGTTCGCGGCGGTCCGCGACTCCGACCTGTCGATCCTGATCGGCCCCTATCTGCTGATCGGGCTGGTGATTTTCGCGATGTTCCTGCTGATCAGATTCACGAAGATGCCGACCAGCCACGACCAGTCCCACACCATCAACCTCGTGCCGACCCTGAAACGCATCTTCTCCATTCCACGCTATCGCGAAGGCGTGGTCGCGCAGTTCTTTTACATCGGAGTGCAGATCATGTGCTGGACCTTCATCATCCAGTACGGCACGCGCCTTTTCATGTCGCAGGGCATGGACGAAAAGGCCGCCGAGGTGCTGTCGCAGAAATACAACATCCTCGCGATGGTGATCTTCTGCTTCAGCCGCTTCATCTGCACCTTCCTGCTGCGTTATCTGAATCCGGGCAAACTGCTGCTGATTCTCGCGGTCGCCGGAGGGGCCTTCACAGTCGGAACCATCCTGTTCCGGAATATTCTCGGCATGTACTGTCTGGTCGCGACTTCGGGCTGCATGTCGCTGATGTTCCCGACCATCTACGGCATCGCGCTCGAAGGACTCGGGGATGACGCGAAGTTCGGGGCGGCGGGACTGATCATGGCCATTCTCGGCGGGTCGGTGCTGCCCCCGCTGCAGGCGGCGATCATCGACCGGGGCGAACTGTTCGGCATGCCCGCCGTGAATTTGTCGTTCGTGCTGCCGCTGATCTGTTTCGCGGTGGTCGCGCTGTACGGCTTCCGCACCCGCGAACTCAAGGCGTGACCGCCGGGAAAGCGGAGATTTTTTTCGGAATTCCTGAAAAAACAATTTGCATTCCGGCGATGTCCGGTTATACTGTAATCGGCGGGGATGCTTTCCCCGGAAACGGCAACGACTGACGCATAAGGAGGATGGATCAAAATGGTTACCGGCATTGTATTGGTCAATGTGGAGCGTGCGATGATTCGCACCGTGATCGAAGACCTGATGAAGATCGAAGGCGTTTCGGAGGTGTACGCGGTCGCCGGGGAATACGACCTGGTCGTGATGATCCGCGTCAACAACAACGTCGAACTCGCCGACATCATCGCCACGAAAATGACCCACGACATCCGCGGGATCATCCACACCAAGACCATGGTCACGCTGAATTCCTATGCCAAAGTGGACCTCGAAAAGGTGTTTCTGGGCAAATAGAAAAACAGTTGGAGGAAAAGCGGGCGGAAAACCGTCCGCTTTTTTCATGCGGACACTTGCGAAAACCGCTTCGGGATTATAGATTATAAAGGTTACTGTTCAATATTTTTCGGGAAGGGGATTTTACGATGCGTTTTCGCCTGTTGGCTTTGCTGATGTCCGCAATTGGAGTTCTGGTCGGTGCGGGCTGCGCCGACCCGGTGGTGTTTTCGGAGGCGCTCCAGCAGGGAGTCGGCCAGAAAATCTATACCCAATACAACATCTGGTACACCGACCCGGAGGATATCAGCTGCCTGAACATCCAGCAGGGCAGTTTCATCCCGGTCGGCACCGAAATCGAGCCGGTCGGAACCGGCAGTTTCGGCGCGATCCGCTTCAAGGACACGGCGGGGCACAATTACGTGATCAAATTCGACTCCGGCACCCGGCTCTGCACGATGCGGGACTTCATCGGCTACACCTTCACCACCACGCCGCCGGATGAACTGTTGAAAGACATTCCGCCCAAGACGCTCGAACGCATCCGGCGCGGCGAGGTCGTCGCCGGCATGAACCGCCGCGACGTGCTGCTCGCCTACGGGCCGCCTCCGGCGATCCGCACCCCGAATCCGCGCCTCGACACCTGGCTCTACTGGCTGACGCCCACCGAAACCGTGCGGGTGGTTTTCCGCGGCGACAAGGTCCGGAACGTCTGGAACATCAACGATTGAGGCGCATTCATCCATGAAGAACCCGACTTTCACCGGAAAAGAGCTGGCCGAAGCAACCCGCGGCAGCTGGCGGGACGGCCGGCTGCCGGCGGAGGCCGTTGCGGTCTACACCGACACCCGCGTCGCCGGTGAAGGGCGGTTATTCCTTGCTCTTCCCGGTGAAAAGTTCGATGCGCACGATTATCTCGCCCAGGCGGTCGCCGCCGGAGCCGGGGGGCTCTGCATCCGCCGCGACCGGGCGGAGAAACTGCCGGAACCGTGTCCGGTTCCGGTGCTGGAAGTCGATGACACCCTGGCCGCTTACCAGAAAATCGCCAATTTTCACCGCCGCCGGTTCCCGGAGCTGAAGCTCGTCGCGGTCACCGGCAGCGTCGGCAAGACCAGCGTCAAGGAGATCGTCCGCGCAATCCTGACGGCGGCGTCATCTCCGGAGGCGGTGCTCTACACCGAGGGAAACACCAACAACCAGATCGGCGTACCGCAGAACCTGCTGCGGCTCAACAGCCGCCACCGGTACGCGGTGATCGAGATGGGCACCAACCACCACGGCGAAATCGAGCCGCTGAGCCGGATGGCGGAGCCGCTCGCTTCGCTGGTCAACTCCATCGCCCCCTGCCATCTGGAATTCCTCGGCAGCCTCGAAGGGGTGGCGCGTGAGAAGTCCCATATTTTCTGCGGCCTGCCGGAGAGCGGCGCGGCGGTGATCCCCGCCGACGGTCCGGCGGTCGAGGTGCTCGAAACGGCGGCAGGATCCTACCGCGTATTCCGGTTCGGCGAGGATGTTTCCCGATGCGACGCCGCCGCGCGCTATCTGGGCGGCACGCTCGAAGGGAGCCGGTTCGAGCTTTCATTCCGCACCGGGGAACGCTTTACACTGGAGTGGGCGCTGACCGGGCGTCATCAGGCGCGGAACGCCGCCGCCGCCGCCGCTCTCGCCGTCGCGATCGGCATTCCGCCCGAAACGATCGCCGCCGGGGTCGTGCATGCCCGGCTGCCGGGAATGCGTTCCAAGGTGACTCGGCTCGACGGCGTCACCTACGTCAACGACGCCTACAACGCCAACCCGGGCAGCATGCGCGCGGCGCTGGCCAATCTCGCGGAGTTCGCCGATCCGGCCCGGCTGGTGCTGGTGCTCGGCGAAATGCGCGAACTCGGCGGCAGCGAAGCCGCCGAACATCGCGCGCTGGTGGAAAACGCGCTGCAGACCTTTCCGGGAGTCCGGCTGCTGACCGTCGGCCGCGCTTTCGGTGAATGTCCCGGAGCGTTCCGCTTCGACCGTTCGGAAGAAGTCGGGGAGACGCTTGCAAAACTTGTCCGTGACGGCGATCTCGTCTTTGCGAAGGGCTCCCGCGGCATCGCGGTCGAGCTCGCACTGCCGGAGGCGGCGAGGTAATCAGAGGAGGAGAAAAATATGATCACATCATTTGAAAAAACGCTCGGCGAGTTGTTCATTTCCCGCCACGGCCTTGAAGGCCACACCCGCGGCCAGGTCCGGAACGATTCGCGCAAGGTGCTGCCCGGCGATATCTTCGTCGCGATTCCCGGCGCGGTATATGACGGGCACGACTTCATCACCAAGGCGGCCGCCGCCGGAGCGCAGGTGATCGTGCATGAGCGCGAACTCACCGACTATCTGGAAAAGCCGACCTACATCCGGGTCACCGACTCGTCGCGGGCCTACGCGCGGCTGGTGCGGGAGTTCTGCGACTGCCCCGATGAATACGTGAAACTGATCGGCGTCACCGGAACCAACGGCAAAACCACCACCGCGTTCCTGGTCGAACACATTTTCCGCAACGCGGGCGAACCGTGCGGGCTGATTTCGACGGTCGAATACCGCGACGGCAAGATCACCGCGCCCGCCACGCACACCACACCCGAAGCCGGAATCCTCTTTCCGCTGCTGGCCACGATGCGCAGGAACGGCATGCGGGCCGCTGCGATGGAGCTTTCCAGCCACGCTTTGCAGCAGGGGCGGATCAACGGCGCGCGGTTCCGCACCGCGATCTTCACGAACCTCACCGGCGACCACCTCGACTACCACGGCGACATGGAGCACTACTATCAGGCCAAGAAGCTCTTCTTCACCCGGCTGCTCGGACTGGACGGCACCGCGGTGATCAACATCGACGACGAATTCGGCAAACGGCTGGCGCGGGACATCTCGGGCCGCCAGCAGGTCACTTTCGGCATGACCCCGGCGGCGGACTGGGTGATCTCCGACGTCGAACTCGGCGCGGAAGGCTCGAAATTCCGCCTGACCGGCGAGGAGCAGGCGTTCGACGTCGCCACCAACCTGATCGGCACGCATAACATCCACAACCTGACCGGAGCGATTCTCGCGGCGCTCGATTACGGGCTGAAGCCGGAGGCGATCAGCCATGCGCTCAATCGCCCGATCCGGGTGCCGGGGCGGCTCGAACCCTTCCGCGCCTCCCCGGAGGGGCCGGTCTTTTACGTCGACTACGCGCACACCGACGACGCACTTAAAAACGTGCTTGAAATCCTGCGCAAAATCACGAAAGGCAAGCTGATCGCGGTGTTCGGCGCCGGCGGCGACCGCGACCGTTCCAAGCGGCCGCGCATGGGAAAAGCCGCCGCGCAGTACGCCGACCACCTGATCCTGACCAGCGACAATCCGCGCTCCGAGGAGCCGCAGAAAATCATCGATGAAATCGCCGCCGGCATCCCGGCCGGAACCAGCTTTGAAACGGAGCCGGACCGGGCGCAGGCGCTCCGCCGGGCGGTGGCAGTCGCGCGTCCGGGAGACGTGGTGCTGATCGCCGGCAAGGGACACGAGAATTATCAGGAAATACAGGGCGTCCGGCGCAGTCTGGACGATCGCAAACTGATCAAGACCCTGATCTCCGATCCGGCCAGAAAATAGCCGGAACGGAACGGGGCCGACCTTCCGGGGGGAGATGGAGGCTTCTACATGGGGAAACGGGGAATTTCACGGCTCCTGACCGCACTGCTGCTGTCGGGAGTGACGGCGTATCTTGCCGCCGCAGACCACGCGCTTTTGCTGTTCGCCAAGGCGGGCGACGAGGCGATGTTCCGCAAATTCGACACATACCGGCGGCAGCTCGAAGCCGGACTGCCCCGGCTCGGGTTCGGGAAAGAGGCGATCCGTGTTTTCACGGAGGCTTCTCCCTACGACCGGCAGGCGGTGCTGGCGGAACTGGATAAAATCGCCGCGGCGCAGGGACCTTCCGACCGGCTGTGGGTCTTCCTGTTCGGCCATGCCCAGTCCGGGCGGCTCACCCAGTGGCTCAAGCTGCCCAAAGGAGTGTTGAACATCACGGAGCTGGCCCGCAGGCTCGACCGCATTTCCGGTGAACAGCTGGTTTTCGTGTTCACGCCGTACAGCTACGAGCTGCAGGAGGCGCTGAAGAAGCCGGAGCGCACCGTGATCGCCTCCGCCTCCGCCGAAGGAGAGAGCAACCCGCCGAAACTGCCCGACTTCCTGCTCAAAAAGCTCTCCGCGCCCGGAGAGGGCTGGCTCGACCCCGTCCGGCAGGCGGCGTTGGAAAACAGCGCGGCCGCCAGACAGGCCGGCCTCTATCAGGCCGAATCCCCGCGCATCACCGCCGGAAACAAGGCGGACGCCTATCCATTCACCGCGCTGACCGACGCCGAGCTTCCGGCCCGCCGTGCCAGACCCGATTCGTTCCGGGCTGCCGCCGGGAAGCAGGCCGCGCCCCTGCCCGGCGTCCCCTATTTCAGCCGGGAGCGGGAGGTGGAGCTGATCTTCGACCCCAACGGCACCGTCACCGAAACCGAACGCAATGTGATCGAGCTGAACACCCCCGACGCGGCGCGGCAGTTCACAGTGCTCTATCTGCCGCGCGCGGGCAGCACGGAATTCGAGGTGCTCACCGCCCGCAGCCTGGATAAAACCGGCAAGGTGAACGACGGCGAAATCGCCAAAGCGACCGGTTCGGTCCGCTTCTCCGGGCTGGAGCCGGGCAGCCGGATCGAGTACGCGTACCGCCGCCGTTACCGGGCCGGAAACGGACTCGGAGCCTTCAGCAGGCTGCTCACGCTCGCACTCAACTATCCGCAGCAGAAGTTGAAACTCACTTTAAGCGTTCCCAAGGCGCTGCGGCTGAATTTCAAATACGGCAATCTGCCCGCCGTCCCGCAATTCAGGGAGGAGACGGGGCCGTACAACCGCGCCTATGTGCTGGAATTCGCCAAACTCCCCGGCTGCGTTCCGGTGCCGTGGCTTCCCGCCGACCGGCTTTTCCACCCCTATCTGCGGATGTCGGCGTTGAAGGAGTGGCAGGAGTTCACCGACTGGTACGCGAAGCTGATCGAAGGCTCCGACACAGCCGGGAGCGACGTGGAGCTGCTCGCCGTCCGGCTGGCGCAGGGGGCGAACTCCGATGCGGAAAAGCTCGAAAAACTCTACGACTATGTGAATGCACTGCGCTACGACACCACGCCGATCGGCATCCGGGGATTGCGTCCCCGCCTGCCCGGGCAGGTGATCGAATCCGGCTACGGCGACTGCAAGGACAAGGCGACGCTGCTGGTCGCGCTGGCAGGGAAGCTCGGCATCGAGGGATATACCGCGCTGCTGAACCGCGCCGGGGCGGCGGACCCGAATTTCCCGTCGTGGCAGTTCAACCACATGCTCGCGTACTTCCCGGAGCTGGAGGGCTTCCCGGAGGGGCTGTGGCTCGACGCGACCGACACCGAAACCCCGTTCCCGACCCTGCCGCCGGGGGATGTGAACCGCCCGGCGCTGGTGCTGACTCCGGCGGGCGGAGCCTTCCGCACCGTGAAGCCGGGCCGCCCCGAGGCCAATCAACTGACCCAGAATTTCATCTTTGAACGAGGCAGGGACGGGCAGTTCACATTCAATGCGCAGGGCATCTTCAAATACCGCGAGCGGCACGCCTTCAAGCTCAAACCGGCCGAACAGCTCGGCTATCTGCTGCAATCGGAGCTGGCGGAGCTGATCCCCGGCGCCGGTTTGAAAACCTTCCGGCTCGGCGGCGCGGACACCTCCGGCACACTGGAACCGGCCGGAACGCCGCCCGCCGTGCTGCTGCCCGGCTTCCTGTGGAAGCCCTTCGCGCTGCCCGCCCGGAGCCTGCCGGTCGCGCTGAACGATGGCCAGCCTTTCACTTTCCGGCGGATCGTTTCCATTCAGGGGTACGGCAAACTGGAACAGGCCGCCGATTGGAAAGAGAGCGCCGGGCCGCTGACGGTCGAAGTGACCCGCTCCGCCGGGGAAAACGGCCGCTATGAAACAGATACGGTCATCCGGTTTTCCGCCGGAGAGGTCGCCCCCGCCGACTATCCGGCGGTACGCAGGCTGCTGCTGAAGGCGCTGCGTTCAGATCAGGCAATTACCGCTCAATTTCGATAGAAAAAACAAGGGAGGACGGGAGATGAATGAATCAGCCGACATCCGGGGGACCATCCAGGCCATCGCGCCGAAGCTCGAACAGCTCAGGGGCGAAATCGGCAAGAAAATCTTCGGCCAGCAGCAGTTGATCGACGAGCTGCTGCTCGCGCTGCTCTGCCGCAGCCACTGCATCCTGACCGGCGTGCCCGGCCTCGCCAAGACGCTGCTGATCAAAACGCTGGCGGAGGCTTCCGAACTCCAGTTCACCCGCGTGCAGTTCACCCCGGACATGATGCCCGCCGACATCATCGGCAGCCAGATCATCGAGGAGCTGCCGGACGGCAGGCGGCGCTTTGAATTCGTCAAGGGGCCGGTTTTCACCCAGCTGCTGCTCGCCGACGAGATCAACCGCACCCCGCCCAAAACCCAGTCCGCGCTGCTCGAAGCGATGGAGGAGCAGCAGGTGTCGGCGGACGGCAAAGTCTATCCGCTGCCGGAGCCGTTCTTCGTGCTGGCCACCCAGAATCCGATCGAACAGGAGGGCACCTACCAGCTCCCGGAAGCGCAGCAGGACCGCTTCATGTTCTCGCTGCGGATCGACTACCCCGATTTCGATTCGGAGCTGCGCGTGATGTGCGAAACCACCGGTTCCGCGCAGCAGAAGCCGGAAAAGGCGATCACCGCCGCCGAATTGATCGCGTTCCAGAATGCGATCCGCTGTATTCCGGTGCCGGAGTCGGTCGCGAAGTTCGCGGTGCGGCTGGTCCGCGCCAGCCGTCCGGGTTCGCCGGAAAAACTTGAATTCGTGGAGAAATACGTGAAGTGGGGGGCCGGGCCGCGCGCCTGCCAGTACCTCGCGCTGGCGGGCAAGGCGCTCGCGGCGCTGGACGGACGGTTCAATGTCTCCGAGGAGGACATCCTGAAAGCGGCTCCGCCGGTGATGCGCCACCGGCTGCTGCTGAACTTCCGCGCGAAATCCGAGGGCGTGGACGCCGACCGGATCATCCAGGGGCTGGTCAAGGCGGTCAGGTGAGCCGCGATGGAGGAGCATAAACTCGACATCGCCGGTCTCGCCGGACTGGACCGGATCGAAATCCGCGCCGGTATGCTGGTCGAAGGCTTCCTCGCCGGAATCCACCGCAGCCCCCGCAAAGGGAACTGCCCGGAGTTCCGCGAATTCCGCGACTACCGCGCCGGGGATTCGATCCGCGACATCGACTGGCGCGCCAGCGGCCGCTCCGACCGGCTGCAACTGCGCATCCGCGACGACGAAACCGACCTCAAGTGCCGGATCGTGCTGGATGTGAGCCGTTCGCTCGACTACAAAGGGAAAAAGGCGGCGATGAGCAAGTGGGAGTACGCCCGCACCCTCGCCGCCGCGCTGATCCTGCTGCTGCAGCATCAGGGGGACGCGGCGGGGCTGACGCTGCTCGGCCGCCGGGCGGAACAGGAATTCCCGCCGTCGCCGCGCGAATCGCACCGGCTGCGGATGTTCCGTGCGCTCGACCGGACGCCGGTTGCCGACGCCTTCCACCTCGCGCGCTGCCTGACGCGGCTGGCCGGAGAGTTCGGCAAGGGGACGCTGACGGTGGTAATCTCCGACTTCTACCTGGCGCCCGAATCGCTGCGCGACGCGCTGGACGCGGTCGCGGCGGCCCGTTCGAAGGCGCTGCTCTTTCAGGTGCTCGACGACTCCGAGCTGGAACTGGAGTGGGACGGCCCGGTGCTGCTGACCGATCCCGAGGGCGAAGCGCGGCTGATCGTCCACCCCGACGAACGCCGCAAGGGTTTCCGGCAGGCGGTGGAACGCCATCTCGCCCGGCTCAAGGCGGTCGCGCTGGAAACCGGCAATGAATACGCCCTCTTCCGCACCTCCGAGCTGCCGGTCGAGGCGTTGCAGCGGGTGATGATCCGCAGGAAGGAGCTGATGCGATGACTCTCTTCGTGGTATCGGGCGCGTTCCTGGCGGGGCTGGTCGCGGCGGGGGTGCCGCTGGCGCTCCATTTGCTGAATCGCAGGCCGAAAGAGGAGATCCCGTTTCCGGGGCTGCTCTTTTTGCTGCAATCCGAAACGAAAGCCCGCAGCGGCGGCAGCTGGCGGCGGCGGCTGATCCTGCTCTGCCGGGTGCTGGCGGTCGCGGCGCTCTGTCTCGCTTTCTGCCAACCCTTCCTGTCGTCGGTCGGCGTCGCGCCGGGGCGGGCGACCGTGCTGCTGTGGGACGATTCCTTTTCGATGCAGCTGCCGCCGGGCTATGCCCGGCTCAAAGCGCAGTTCGAGGCGGCGCTGCGCGAAACCTCTCCGGCCTCGCCCGCCACGGTCGGAATCGTGCGCGGCAGCCGGATTCTGTGGAACGGGCCCTTCACCGGCGACGCGGAGGAGCTGCTCGGCTTTTTCCGCCAGAACGCGCTGAACCAGAGCACCTCCAACTTCGCCGAGGTGGCGCGCCAGAGCGACTTCCGGCTGCGGGAACTGCCGGCGGAAAAGCGGCGGGTGCTCCTGTTCACCGACCGCCAGGAGCTGCCGTGGCGGCGCACCCCGCGCGAAGAGGCGTTTGAGAATGCGACCGAATTCTGCGTGATCCGCCCCGAACCGGCGACTGTCCGCAATGCGACGGTCACCGGCGCGGAGCTTTCGACCGCGCCCGGCTCGCTGACGGTGCGCGCGACGGTCCGCAACTACTCGGACGCACTGCTGCCCGGCACGCTCTACCTCGAACTCGCCGGAACCCGCCGTGCGTCGCTGCCGGTCGACCTGAAGCCGGGCGCGGAAGCCTCCTTCCTGCTGACCGCCCCGCTCCCCGCGGGCGACATCACCGGCCGGATCGAGCTGGAAACCGGCGACGGCCTGAAGCCGGACAACTCTTTCTACTTCAGCCGCGCCGCCGGGCATGAACGCACCCGCGCCCCGGCGCCGGAACAGCACCGGGTCAACCTCCCCGCCCTCGCGGTCGGCGTCGCCGACGCTCCCGCCGAGGTGCCGCGCGAGGCCGCCGGAAAGCTCCTGATCTGGCAGGACCCGGCAGGTCTGACCCCGGAAGTGCAGGAAAAACTGGAGAAGTTCCTGCAATCCGGCGGCGTCTGCGCGGTCACGCTGGAGGCTTCGCCGCGCGTCGCGACTTTCCTCGACCGCTACAGTGTCAGAATGTCGCCGGGCCGGGCGGAAGAAAAGAAACTGCGCAAGTTCGGGCTTTTCGACTTCGATCACCCGGTGTTCCGGCGGATTTTCGAGGCTTCCGGCACAGGCTGGAGCGACGTGCTGGTCTACCGCAGCTGCAAAGTCACGCTGCCGCCGGAAGCGGCGGTGCCGATCCGGTTCGACAACGGCGCTCCGGCGGTCGCGGAACTGCCGGTCGGGACCGGCAAACTCTGGCTTTTCATGATGAAGTTCACGCCGGAGTCGACCAGTTGGGCCGGACACTACTCCTTCCTCCCCTTCTGGCGGGAGCTGGAGAAGTATGCGGCCGGAACCGTCGCGGCGGCCGCCCCCCTCCCCGGCGACGTGGTGCGCCTCGCCCAAGGAGAGCGCGCCGAATTCGACGACGGTTCCGGTCCGAAGCCGGTTCAGGCGGCGGGCGGGTTCCTGACTTTCGACCGCCCCGGCAACTACCGGGCCGGGGAACGGCTCTTCAGCGTGAACCTGCCCCCGGAGGAGTCGGACTGCGCGCCGGACCCGGTCGATGACCGCGCCGCACAGTTCCGGACGGCGGCTCCGGGCGCGATCGTCCCAGCCGCCGCGCAGACCGGCGGCGGCAAAACCGAACTTTACGCCTATTTCATCCTCGCGGCGCTGCTGCTCCTCGTTTCGGAGCTGGCGCTCGCCAACCGGACCGCACTATAAGGAGGCCGACGATGAACCAGCTTTTACACACATTGCGGATCATCCGCTTCTGGCGGAACTTCGAGCGCCCGTTCGCCGCCGGCGCGGCGCTCTGCTGGCTGCCGCTGCTGCTGACCGCGGCGGCGATGGCCGTCCTGACCTTCGATCCCGCCCTCTTTCAGTGGGCCGGGTACGGCGGCACGGCCGCCGGAGTGCTCGCCGCCTGCTTCGGTTTTCTGAACCGGAACACGCTCCGCGCGGCCGCCGCCCGCGTCGACCGGGAGCTTCCCGGCAGCGCCAACCGGCTCGAAGCCGCCGTCCAGCTCGCGGAGGAGCCGCGGAACCCGCTCCGCGAAGCGCAGCTGGAGAGCGCCGAAGCCTTCTGGCGCTCCGCCGGTTCCCGTCCGCTCCCCCGGCTGTTGTGGCGGCCGTGGCTCTGGTGCGCGCTGTGGCTGGCCGGGGTGGTTGCGGTGCCGATCCTGACCGGCGATTTCCATGTCCGCATGTCCGACCGGATCGCAGCGCAACAGCGCTCAACGCAGTCCGCCGCCCCCGAAAAGGAACCGGAAGAGGACGGCGGCAAAGAAGAAAACGAAAAAGAGCCGCCCAAACCGCCGGTCAGGGCCGAACTGGTTTTCACCTATCCCGAAAAAGATCCCGGCTACAAACCGGTCGACCTCGTGGAGTGGGAGGGCAAGGGAAGCACCAACTCCGAATTCCGCACCCTGACGCTCGCGATCACCCGCAACGGGGAAGCGCAGCCGGAGGTGCCGGTCGATCTCTCCGGGGTGAAAAGTGAAAATGGAGTGATCTTCGCCACCGGCGCGTTCGCGCTGGACGAATACGGCGCGGAGCCGTTCGACATGGTCGGCATCCGGCTGAACGGAGTGCTCAAGGAGGGGCAGCGCATTTCCAGTGCGCCGATGTTCTTCCGCATCAAGGAGCTGCGCGAGGAGATCGGCGTGGTGGACTGCCCCGAGGGCGGCTATACGGAAAAATACAACTTCATCGCCGCCTTCCTGCGGCAGCAGATCAGGCTTAACGAACTTTTCTACCTCGGCTGCAATTCGCTCAGCCTCGACCCGAAGGCCGACCTTGAGGCGTTCGGGCTGCTCGCGGACGAACAGCTCAAGCTCCGGCAGGAGCTGGCCGACTTCGTCGCAAAGGAGCGCGACGACGACAAGACCGACACCCCGCTCTCCCCGGAGATGATCCAGTCGCTCTCCGCCGCCGAACGGCACATGATCGCCGCGGAACAGCAGATCCGCAAAATCCCGGCCCCGCCCGCGCCGAAGCTCGCCGGGGAAGCCCAGCAAAAGGCGGTCTACCACCTGTCGCGCGCGCTGCGCCAGTTCCGCAAGGTGATCAACATCAATCCGCATAAAAAGCCCTCCGGCCAGTCCGATTCCGACCGGAAAAAGGAACCCAATCCCGGCGAACTGCTGAAAAAGGCGATCGGCATTGAGGAGAACGTCGTCAGACATTCCGGCCCCGGCGTCGAGGAGCTGCCCGCCGAACTCGGCCAACAGCAGTCAGGAGTGACCTGGATCCTGAAAATGCTCGCGGCCCGGAGCGAACTGCCCGCGGCGATGGCGGAGTACGTCACGCTGGCGCTCCCGCCCAGCCTCAAGGCGGAGGAGGCGATCGTTTCAAACGCCGCCGCCGCGCTGAAGGTCCATGCCGAACAGGCGCTCGAAGCGATGCGTTCGGCGCTCGCCCGGCTCAAACGCCGCAGCGACGGCGACACCGACCAGGCGCTGGGCAAGGCGCGCGGCGAAGTCCGGCAGGCGCAAAGCAAGATGGCCGGCTCCGGGAAGAGTTCCGGGAAGGCCGCCGCCGCCGGACACGTCAAAGCGGCCCATAAACAGTTGGAGGAGGCGAAGAACTCCGAGCAGCACAACGGCCTCAAGGAGAACGCCGACAAGCTCGGCAAGCTCGCCGAATCCGCCGCAGCCGCCGCCAAAGAGCTGACGAAACTCCCCGACGCCGAAGCCGCCGCCCGGCTCGACGGCCTGATGCGGGAGCTGGGCAGGGCGCAGCGCGAACTGCGCGGCAAAACCGACACGCCCGACGCCCTCGCCGCCGAGCTGGCCGGCCTCAAACGGGAGATGGGCTACCACCAGAAGCGCGGCGACTGGAAGCAGGCAGAGGCGTGGCGCAACGACCTGCTGCTCGCCCTCGAAGCGGGCATGGGCTACTGGCGCGAGCAGAAGCAGTCGCCGCGCCGCACCCTCGCCCTCAATGAGTCGATGCCGCTGCAGGGGGCGGTCCGCGACATGCAGCTGGACCGGGAGCCGCCCGAACCGGAGCTGAAACGGATCGCCGCCGCGCTGGACAAGCTCGCGGAGCTGCTCGAACGGAACGCCGCCGAAGGGGAGCCGCCGAACGCGGTCTACCAGTTCTCGCCCGACCGGATTCCGGAGGAGTACCGCGACGCGGCGGCCCGCTATTTTGAAGCCCTTTCCCGGATGCGCGGCAAACCGGCGAAACCGAACGACAGGGAGGAAGCCAAATGAATCCGGCTGAAATCGTCTGGAATTTTCCCGGCGGCGCGACCGCTTTCGGCATCGCCGCCGGCGCGGCGCTCGTGCTCGCGGCGCTGCTCTACTGTTTCACGCTGCGCAAACTCAAGCTCCGGCAGCGGCTGCTGCTCGGCGCGCTGCGGCTCGCGCTGCTGCTGGCGCTGCTGGCGCTGCTCGGCAATCCGCGCCGCGAGGAAACTCGCGAATATGTGAATGAGAAAACCGTCCGGCTCGGCGTGGTCTTCGACGTATCGTCGAGCATGTGCGTGAACGGGCTGCTCGGCAGCTCGCGGCTCGCGGATTCGCTCCGGCAGTTCGAGGAGGCGGCCAGGCCGGAGGGCAAGGTGGAGTACCGGTACTTCACCATCGGCGAACGGCTCGAACCGGCCGCGTCGGCGGAGTCAATCCGGCCATTGGCGGGCGCCTCCTCGAAGCGGACCGTCTTTACGAACCTGCTCGACTCGCTGCGGGACGGCGCGGCGCTCTTCGACTCGCAGAACCTCGACGCGGTGGTGGTCTTCACCGACGGCGTGGACACCTCCGACGCGCAGCCCGCCCCGGCGCTGTCGGCACTGGCGGGAAGCCGCCCGCAATACCGGATCGTCCCGGCCGTGACCGAGCTGGCGATGCACAAGTTTCTGGAGTTCCGCAAAGTCGAGGCCCCCGCCAGGGCGGTGCAGAATGCGACCGTGCCGGTGGACATCGCCGCCTCCTATTCCAACCTGACCGGCTCCGACAAGGTCGAGCTGGCGATCACCGACGACCGGGGCAGCGAACTTTTCCGCGCCGAAGGCAAACGCAACGGCGCGGGCGGCGGCATGATGTTCCGTGCCGAGCTCACGATGGATGCGCCCGGCCTCCGCCGCTACACCGCGGCTCTGCTGCTCAACGGCCGCAAACACCGCGAAACCGTCTGGTGCCTCGAAACCGTCAAGCGAAACCGCAAACGCATCCTGCTCTATCAGGGGACCCACGACTGGGCGGCGCGCTTCCTGAAAAACGCGGTCGCCAGCGAGAACCGCAGCGAACTGGAGGTGCGGCGCTTCAACGCCGAGCTGCCCAACAACAACTTCCCGTCCGACCGCGAGCTGGCGGAGTACGATGTGGTGATCCTGCTGAACCTGAACCGGAAACAGTGCGTCGGCAGCCTCGAAAAGTCGCTGCACGAATACCTGAAAGCGGGTGGCGGCGTGATCTTCGTCACCGGCAACCCGGTGATCGCCGGGGAGTACGCCAATTCCCCGCTCGAAATGCTGCTGCCGGTGGAGTTTTCGCCCAATCTGAACCGCTCCGACCGCAAGCACGCGCTGACCAGCCAGTTCCGGCGCGAAATCCGCAACTACCATCGCGGCGTCAACGGCGGCGCGGAACAGCGCTTCCTCCGGGCGCAGGAATTCAGCTACAAACCGACCAGACTCAAGGAGTTCACCCTGACTCCGGCGGGAGAAGCCGGGCCGATGTTCAGGCTGCCCGGCGGCGGCGAAATCCGCCCCGGCTTCCTCGACTGTGCGAAGGTGGACGCGGTCAAGCCCGGCGCCCAGGCGCTGGCGTTCTACAAGGATGAAAAAGGCGCGGAGCATATCATCCTCGCGGTCCAGCGGTTCGGCCGGGGACGCAGCGTGGTGCTCGCGACCGATCCGTTGTGGCGCTGGAAGCTCTCGCTCCCCTCCGATCGCCGCGACAGCGAAATCTTCTGGGAAAACCTGCTCAGCTTCGCCGGGGATGCCGGGAAGCTCGGCGACCAGCCGTGGACCCTCGGTGAATCGCAGCCGGTCGCCGGGAAACCGCTGAAGCTCCGCCTCAGCCAGCCCGAAGTACCCGCCGACTGCACCGTTTCGTGCGAAAAGGAGAGCTGGAGCCTCACCTTCCAGCCCGTCTCCGGCAAGGCGGGGCTCTGGGAGAGCGGCTTCACTCCCGCCCGGCCCGGAATCTACCGGCTGCGCTCCGGGGACGGCGCGGTGCGGGACTTCACCGTCGCCGCCGACCGCGGCAACCGCGAACTGGACGCTCCGGCCCCCAACCTCTTTCTGCTGCGGCAGTTCGGGGCATTGGACAACTGCCGGGTGCTCGCCCCGGCGGAGAAGCTCGACCTCTCCGACTTCACCGCGCTCAAGGGCGAAACGCTGACCGAGCGGATCGTCCGGCCGCTCTGGCCGACCGGCACGCTGCTGGCGCTGCTGCTGGCGCTCTACTGCTGCGAACTGATCCTGAGACGAATCTTCAAACTGGTATAACGTGGAGGCGATCATGAAAAAAACGCTTGTTTTCCTGCTGCTGTGCTGCACCCTTGCCGCGCTGTTCGCGCAGGAGGAGGAGTTCGAGGCCGGGCGCGGCAGCCGCGTCGCATGGGCGCGGCTGAAGTTCCGGGTCACCGGCTACAACCCCAACGGCAACGTCGCGCTCGGCTGGTTCTACCATCCCACCGGCGACGTGCGCATGGTGGACTGGCTGCGCGCCAACACCGACATCAACATCAAGGAGGAGTGGAACATCGTCGATGTCGCCCGCCTCGACCAGATGTGCGAATTTCCCATGCTCTTCCTCTCCGGCAAAGGCAGCATCGACCTGAACGCCAAAGAGAAGCGGAACCTCAGGGAGTACATTCTGCGCGGCGGCTTCCTGTTCGTCGACGACTGCGTCGCGCTGCGGCAGCCCAAGGAGGACATCTTTTTCACCAGCGTCAACAATCTGGTCAGGGAAATCCTGCCCGAAGTGGAGCTGAAAAAACTGCCGCTGAGCCATCCGGTCTTTCACTGCTATTACGACATCAAGCGCTGGACCCACATGCAGGGCGTGGACAACGGCCTGTGGGGAGCGTGGTACAAAGGGCGGCTGATCATGCTGACCAACTCCAGCGACCTGCACTGCGCGTGGACCGGATTCCACTTCACGCAGGCGCAGCGCAAGGCCGCTTTCCAGATCGCCGCGAACATCTACGTCTATGTGATGGCCAACTGAGCACAAAATTCCGCGTGACAGCTTGAAAAACGACAAAACAGTGATATAGTTAGCTTGCAAATAATAAGCAAACAAACTATATGGGTAAACGAATGATTTTGCCGTTCAATCTGCTGATTCTGAAAGTGTTCCACGCCCAGAAAAACCGGGTGCGCCCGGCGATGGCCGAAATCGGCCTGTCGCCAGGCCAGCCGAAGCTGCTGACCTTTCTCGCGCTGCACGGAGAGTGCCTGCAAAAGGAGCTGGCCGCGGCGTGCGACATCGAACCTGCCACCATCTCCAAGCTGCTGAATCTGCTCGAAGAGAACGGGCTGATCGCGCGTTCCGACCGCGCCGGCGACCGGCGCGCGGTCGCGGTCGACCTCACCGAAAAAGGCAGACGGCTCTACGAGAACGAAATCCGGGTGCGGATCGAAAAAATCAACTCGGACGCGCTGCGGGACTTCTCCGAAGCCGAGCGGCAGGAGTTCGAGCGTTATCTCCGGCGGATGTACCGCAACCTGACCGGCATGCCGCTCGACTGACCGGAGCACACCGACAAATGAACCAGGAACGCTCCGAAGCCGAACAGCGGCAATTCCGGCGCATGACCGAAACGCCGGTCCCCCGGCTGGTCTCCGCGCTGGCGGTGCCGACCATCCTGTCGATGCTGATCACCACCTTCTACAATATGGTGGACACCTTCTTCGTGGCCAAGCTCGGCACCAGCGCCGCCGGGGCGGTCGGGATCGTCTTTGCGATGATGGCGCTGATCCAGGCGGTCGGCTTCATGATCGGCGTCGGCTGCGGCAGTTCGGTCTCCCGCGCGCTCGGCAGACAGGACCGGGAGGCGGCGGACCGCTTCGGCTCCAGCGCCTTTCTGATGTCGCTGGTCTTCGGCCTGACGCTGACAGTCATCGGGCTGGTGTTCAACTCCGGGCTGATGCGGCTGCTGGGCGCAACGCCGACCATCCTGCCCTACGCCCGGGACTACGCGAAATACATCTTCGCCGGGACGGTGCTGATGTGTTCGTCTTTCGTGCTCAACAACATCCTGCGCGCCGAAGGCAAGGCGGTCCTGTCGATGGTCGGGCTGGGGTTCGGCGGGCTCCTGAACATCGGGCTTGATCCTTTGTTCATCTTCACGTTCGGCCTCGGCATCGCCGGAGCCGCGCTAGCCACGCTGATCAGCCAGGCCGTCAGCTTCGGCATCCTGCTCTACTTCTTCATCGCAAAAAAAAGCATCACCCGCCTCTCTTTCGGCAGCATCTCGCGCCGCTGGAGCGACTACCTTGAAATCCTCAAAATCGGTTCTTCGAGTTTCTGCAGGCAGGGGCTGGCCGGAATCTCCACCGTGGCTCTGAACGTGACCGCCGGAGGCTACGGCGACGCGGCGGTGGCCGCCATGTCCATCGTCGGGCGGGTGTTCCACTTCCTGCTGTCGGCGCTGATCGGCTTCGGACAGGGCTTCCAGCCGGTCGCGGGGTACAACTACGGCGCGAAGCGGTTCGACCGGGTGCGCGAGGCGTTCCGCTTCACCGTCAAGACCGGCACCGTATTCCTGACCTGTCTCGGAGCCCTCGGCTTCTGGTTCGCCCCCGAAGTGATCTCCCTCTTTCAAAGCGACGACCCGGCCGTGATCGAAATCGGCGCGACCGCGTTCCGCGCCCAGTGCCTCGCGTTGCCGCTGCAATCGACGATCGTGCTGTCCAACATGCTCTTCCAGTCCGTCGGCAAAGCGTTTCAGGCGCTCTTCATCTCCGCCACCCGTCAGGGGATCTATTTCCTGCCGCTGATCCTGATCCTGCCCTGCTTCTTCGGCCTCGGCGGAGTCGAATACACCCAGCCGATCTCCGATCTGCTGGCCTTTTCCAGCTGCGTCCCGTTCCTGGTCTTCTTCTTCCGCGAGCTGCGGCAGCGCGAAAAACAACTTATCCCCCTCCCCGGCACCCCAGAATTAAAAGCTTAAGCAGGAGGGGATTTCGCTCCTTCCGGAGCGAGCAGGGGCGAAGCGCCTTGGTCGCCGAAGGCGAAATCCCCGGGCAATTATTGCAGCCGGTAAATCTCCAGCCGCAGCCAGTGGCGGATCGTGAAGGCGCCGTCCGAAACCTCCGCGAGACGGCGGCGCAGTTCGGCCTCGAAGGCGGCGATCTCCGGCGGTTCCAGCGAGGCGCCGACGCCGCGGCAGGTGCGGATCCGCCCGTTCCAGCTGTCGATGGTGAACGGCAGCTCCTCCCGGCAGGCGTGCCAGGTCTCCAGCTCGAAGCCGTGGCACGCCCACTCCGGCACCGCGGGCGGTTCGGGGCGGAACTCCTTGCCGTTCCAGGCCGGATTGTACCGCAGCACCACCTCTTCGGTCAGGCGCGCGATCTCGTCCTCAAACGGCAGCCACTCCATATCGATCCGGCAGAAAAGCCCGCCCGGCTTCAGCACCCGCTTCAGCTCCGCGGCGAACCGCTCCGGGTCGAAATAGTGAAAACACTGGCAGGCGGTCACCGCGTCGAAACTGCGGTTGGGGAACGGCACGTTCTCCGCAGTCGCGACTTCGTAGCGGATCGGCAGCCCTTCGGAGAGGCGGCGCGCCTCCTTGATCTGTTCCGGTGAAATATCGGTTCCGGTCAGGTTCGCGCCGCTGTCGGCCAGATGGCGCGGCAGCACGCCGGTGCCGGTACCGACATCCAGCACCGAACTGCCCGGCGTCACCACGCCGAAGGTCCGCAGCTTGCGGTATAAACTCGCGGGGTAAATATCCCGGTAGCGTCCATAGTCCCCGGAAGTCCGTCCGAAGTCGAACGGCTTCCCGGCGTCGATGCGGTCGATTTTCTGCATAATTTCCATCTCCTTTTTTCTACCATATCCCGCCGGAAATCTTTTGTCAACCCCGTTGCGCAGCTTGATATTCCGTTTTGACCGGCTACATTGGACAAAACAATTCCATGAAATGTGAAACAGGAAAAAATCCCGATGAAAATTGCCAAGCCGTCAGTCGGCGGCCGCCTCGCCGTCCGTGAAAGCCTGCGCGAACTCGTTTCCGAAAGCCGCCGTGAAGAGTGCGACGTGTTCGACTGTCTGATCCGGGGCGTTTCCGCAGCCGGCGAGGAGTTCGCCGAAACTCCGTTCGAGCATGTGATTCTGGAAAACTGCCGCTTTTCCGGCTGCGACTTCACCCATTGCGATTTCACCGACACGGTGTTCCGCGAATGCGATTTCTCCAACTGCCGGTTCGCGGAATGCGGCTTCCGGCGGTGCGAATTCCACTCCGTCAAAGGACTTGGAGCCGACTTCACCCGCGGCCGCTTCCGGGACGCCGCCGCCATCGGCTGCAACTTCGAGTATGCGAACTTTCACGGCGCGATTTTCGACCGGGTTCTGTTCCGCCGCTGCGACCTCAGCGACGCCGCCTTCACCGAATGCACCCTGAAAGCCCTGCTGCCGGATGATTCGGAGCTGATCCGCGTGAACTTCTTCAAAACCCCGCTGAAAGGGGTGGATTTCACCTCCTGCCGTCTGCAGGCCCCCACCCTCTCCCTCGGCGGCCCGGAGCTGCGGGGAGCCGAAGTCACCCTGTTCCAGGCCGCCGAACTCGCCGGACAAATGGGCGTCATCATCAAAGGCTAGGAACTTAGAGCTTATTTAGGGATAAGCTCTTACCGGAAGCCGGTATCGGGCGGAAGCGCGTTGCGGCGGGCGGCGGCTGCCACCGCCAGCGCGTCGCAGCGGGAATTTTCGACATTGTCGGCGTGTCCCTTCACCCAGACCATGTGCAGCTTATGGGGCTCGACCGCGGCGAGGAAACGTTTCCAGAGGTCGATGTTGTTGACCGGCTGCCCGTCCCGCTTCACCCAGCCGGAACGCTTCCAGTTGTACAGCCACCGTTTGGTCACCGCGTTGACCAGATAGCTGGAATCCGAATAAAGGGTGATTTCACACGGCTCGTTCAGCAGTTCGACCGCGGCGATCGCGGCGAAGATTTCCATGCGGTTGTTGGTGGTGTGGCGGAAACCGCCGGAAAGCTCGCGGCGGTAGGTTTTATACAGCAAGACGGCGCCGTAGCCGCCGGGACCGGGATTGCCCTTGCAGGCGCCGTCGGTGTAGATCTGGACCGATTTCACGATTTGGCAGGTTTCCTTTTTCGGGGAGTGCGGACCTTGCACGGCGTGAACCCCGCGGGGCTGACGTGGCCGGGCGCGATTCCGAGGCGGTCGGCCAGCTCCGTCACATCGGCGGAACCGGTGGCGCGCAGCATCGCGCCGAGCGCATTCGCCGCCGCGGCGGCATCTTCCTGCGCGTCGTGATGGCGGAACTCCCAGCCGAGAAAGTCCGAAACAGTGTTGAGTTTATGGTTCTCCAGCTCCGGCCAGACGCGCCGTGCGCTCTTGCAGGTGCAGAAGAAATCGAATTCGGGGGGCGCAAAGCCGTAAAGCTCCAGCGTCCGCAGCAGCACCGGCACATCGAAGGCCGCGTTGTGCGCGATCACCATGCTCCCGGCGAAATGCGGCGCCAGCTCCGGCCACACGTCGCCCCATTCGGGAGCCTGCGCCACCATCTCCGGCGTAATGCCGTGCACCGCGATATTGAACCGCGAAAACCAGCGGCAACTGCGGTGGGGCCGGATCAGCGACTCCCAGCTTCCGGTGATCCGTACGCCGTCGAACCACGCCAGACCGACCGCGCAGACGCTGCCGGGATCGGAGTTGGCGGTTTCAAAGTCGAGTGCGAGAATCATGGCGTCCTTCCGGGGCAAAACGCCGGAGGGAGAAATGCCCTCCGGCGCTTCCCGCCGTCAGTTGACTTTCAGTACGCCGCCCGTATCGGCGCTGGTCGCCAGCGACGCATACTTCGCGAGGTAGCCGGTCTTGATCTTCGGCTCGCGCGGCTTCCAGTTTTTGCGGCGCTCGGCGATCACCTCGTCCGGCACATCCAGCTTGATGCTGCGGTTCGGGATGTCGATCTCGATGATGTCGCCGGGTTCGACCAGGCCGATCAGGCCGCCCGCCGCCGCTTCCGGGCTGACGTGGCCGATGCATGCGCCGCGGGTGCCGCCGGAGAAGCGGCCGTCGGTGACCAGCGCCACGCTTTCACCGAGCCCGCGCCCCATGATGTAGCTGGTCGGGGCGAGCATCTCCTGCATGCCGGGGCCGCCCTTCGGCCCTTCATAGCGGATCACCACCACGTCGCCCGCCTTGACCTTGCCCGCGAGGATGCCTTCACCGGCCTCTTCCTCGCTGTCGAAGATCACCGCGGGCCCCTTGTGGGTCAGCATCGCTTTGGCGACGCCGGCGGCCTTCACCACGCACCCCTTTTCGGCGAGGTTGCCGAAGAGGATCGCCAGTCCGCCCTTTTCGCTGTAGGGATTCGAGAGCGGGCGGATAATCGTGCCGTCCGGGTCGGGCGCGCCGTTGAACTCCTCCGCCAGCGTCTTGCCGGAAACGGTCGGAGCGCTGCCGTCGATCAGCCCCGGAACCTTGCTGATCTCCTTCAGGATCGCCATGATGCCGCCGACGCGGTTGCCGTCTTCGACGATGTGGTACTGGACCGATGGGGAGAGTTTGCAGATGTTCGGGGTGCGGGCCGAAATCTCGTCGAGTTTCTTCAAGTCGAGTTTCGTGCCCGCTTCAGTCGCGACCGCGAGGGTGTGCAATACGGTGTTCGAAGAGCCTCCCATCGCCATGTCGAGCACGAGCGCGTTCTGGAACGCGGCCGGAGTCGCGAAATCCTTTGCGGTCGGCGGATTTTCCATTCTGGCCAGTTCGACCGCGCGGCGGGCGGCGCGCTTCCAGAGTTCGACGCGTTCGGGGGAATCGGCCGCGATGGTGCCGTTGCCGGGCAGCGCGATGCCGAGCGCCTCGCACAGACAGTTCATGCTGTTCGCAGTGAACATGCCCGAACAGGAGCCGGGGCCGGGACAGGCGGAACATTCGAGCGCCTCCAGCCCCTCGTCGCTGAGTTTGCCGATCCGGTTCGCCGCGACGCCTTCAAAAATCGAAATCAGGTCGGTGTCGGGACCGCCTTCGGCCTGCGGTTTCCCGGCGCGCATCGGGCCGCCGGAGGCGAAGATGGTCGGGATGTTCAGCCGCATCGCGCCCATCAGCATGCCCGGCACCACCTTGTCGCAGTTCGGGATGCAGATCATCGCGTCGAACGGATGGGCGGTGCCCATGGTTTCGACGCTGTCGGCGATGATTTCGCGGCTGGCGAGGGAGTACTTCATCCCCTTGTGGCCCATTGCGATGCCGTCGCAGACCGCGATGGTGTTGAATTCATAGGGCACGCCGCCGGCTTCGCGGATCGCGTCGCAGATGATTTCGCCGACCTTCTTCAAATGGCAGTGGCCGGGGACGATGTTGGTATAGGAGTTGCATACGCCGATGAACGGCTTGTCGAAATCTTCTTTTTTCAGGCCGGTCGCGCGCATCAGCCCGCGGTGCGGAGCCCGTTCCGGCCCCTTTTTCATAGTATCACTGCGCATTTGATGATTCTCCTTATGGCAATGGTTGGTTTGCACTCACGCGGTATAATTTACCATGAACGGACGGCAAAAGCAACCGGACGGGGAAATTTCAAAACGCTTTTTTTCCGATATCGCTCCAGTTCCCCTTCTCCCGCGCAGGATTCCCCGCAAAAGTTTCAAAGGTTCTCTTGAAGTTGAGCACGAACCAAGATATATTAAAATGATATTATGTAATATGGATATATTAAAATAAAAAAGGACAGACTGAATAATGTTCGAGTCACTGAGCGACAAACTCCACGACGTTTTCCGGAAGCTGCGGGGGCAGAGCACCCTGACCGAGTCGAATATCGCCGACGCGATGCGGGAAATCCGGCTGGCGCTGCTGGATGCGGACGTCAACCTCAACGTGGTCGCCGAATTCATCGAGGCGGTCAAAACCGAATGCGTCGGCCAGGATGTGGTCAAAAGCGTCACCCCCGGCCAGCAGGTCGTCAAGATCGTCAACGACAAGCTGGTCGAATTGCTGGGCGGAGGCGTTTCCGAACTGAATTTCGCGCACAAGCCGACCGCGATCATGCTGGTCGGCCTGCACGGCTCCGGCAAGACCACCACCGCCGGCAAGCTCGCGCTGAAGCTCAAGCGCGACGGCAAGAAGGTGCTGCTGGTCGCCGGCGACGTATACCGTCCCGCCGCGATCGACCAGCTTGAAATCATCGGCAAGGAGATCAGCGTGCCGGTCCACGCCGAGCGCACCAGCGTCAACGTCGCCGCGATCGCGGTCAACGCGGTCGAACAGGCCGGGCGGCAGGGCTTCGACGTGGTCATCATCGACACCGCGGGCCGGCTGCAGATCGACGAGACGATGGTGCAGGAACTGGTCCGCATCCGCCAGGCCGTCCAGCCCGACGAAGTGCTGCTGGTCGCGGATGCCGCGCTCGGCCAGGAGGCGGTTTCGGTCGCGGAACACTTCCACAGGGCGCTCGACCTCACCGGCTTCATCCTGACCAAGCTCGACGGCGACGCCCGCGGCGGCGCGGCGCTTTCGATCCGCAAGGTCACCGGCTGCCCGGTCAAATTCATCGGTCTCGGCGAAAAGCTCGACAGCCTTGAAGTATTCTACCCCGACCGCATGGCCGGCCGCATCCTCGGCATGGGCGACGTGGTCTCCCTCGTTGAAAAGGCCGCGGCCGAAATCGACGAGGAAGAGGCGAAAAAACTTCAGGAGAAGCTGCGCGCCAACAAATTCGATTACGACGACTTTCTGTCCCAGCTGCGCCAGATCACCAAGCTCGGCGGCATGGAGAGCATCCTGAAGTTCCTGCCGGGCGGCCGCCAGATCGCCGGCGCTCTCTCCGGCGTCGACCCCAGGCATTTTTCGCGCATGGAAGCGGTGATCCTGTCGATGACCAAAGCCGAACGCGCCAACCCGGACCTGATGGACTTCTCCCGCAAAAAGCGTATCGCCAAGGGTTCCGGCGTGCCGGTCGAGATGGTCAGCAACCTGGTCAAGCAGTTTGAATCGATGCGCAAGATGATGAAGCACAACGGCGTGCTCGGCCGCCTGATGTCCGGCGCCCAGCTGCCGGAAAACGGCGGCGCGCCCGGCACCTTCGGCGGATTGCTCGGAGGCCCCGCGCCCATTTCAAAGAAAGAGCAGGACCGCAAAAAGCGCCTCGCCAAGCTCGCCAAGAAACAGCGGCAGAAGCAGCGCAAACATAAGAAATAACCGTTTTCACGGGAGTGTTACAGAGTGTACAGCATTATCATATCCTTGATTGTGGGCGCCGTGATCGGCGCAATTACGCAGCGCGACCTCGGCACCGGCTGGGGTATTTTCTGTGCGGTCGGCGCGATGCTGATCAGCCAGATCGTGATCGGGCTGCTGATCCGCAGGAAAGTCGGCAAGCTCAATCTCCAGTTGCAGCAGATCATGCAGGCGGCGCAGGCGAAGATCAACCGGCAGATGCAGCAGTACCAGATGCGGCCGCCGGGCAATATGCGCCTCGCGCAGCAGAATCTGGAGAAACTCCAGAGCGACGCGGTCCGCCGGACCCTCGAAGCGACCAAAGAGTTCGAGCCGTGGTACAAGTGGAACATGATGCTGAAAAAACAGATCAACACCATGAAGATGCAGCTCCATTTCCAGCTCAAGGAGTTCGGCAAGGTGGACGAACTGCTGCCGAAGTGCTTCCTGCTCGATCCGCGTTCGCTCGCGATCAAGCTGGTGCGGCTCTACAAAAACAACGACGCTTCCATCGACAAATTTTACGACAGGAAATGCAAAAAGCTCAAGGGCGAGGATGCCGCGCTGGTCGCATTGACCTACGCCTGGATCAAGCTCCGGCAGGACGAACCGCAGAAAGCGGTCGCCGCGCTGGTCGCCGCGCGCAAGCTCTCCGACAACCAGACCCTGATCGAAAACTGCGACCGGCTGGTCAACGGCAAATACAAGCATTTCAACAATGCCGGACTCGGCGACCTGTGGTATTCCCTCTATCTGGAAGAACCCAAAATCAAACCGCAGCGGCAGGTGCAGCAGCGGATGTACTGACCCGGAGGCGTCCCCTTGGCGGAAAACCGAGCGAAAACTTCCCGGCGTTTTCAATTGCCGGACTCCGTCACCGAACCGGTGGTTTTCATCGGCCGGGTCGCCTCGGCATTGCCTTTGCTGCGGCAGAAACGGCAGCTGCGGATCAAGGAGATTCTGTACTATCTCGATCTCTGCGGCGCGCAGTCGCTGCCGCTGGTGCTGCTGATCTGCTTCCTGATGGGCGGGGTGCTGGCGATCAACGGCCAGATCCAGCTCAGCAAATTCGGCTCTGAAATTTTCATCGTGGACATGGTCGGCTTTTCGGTGCTCAAGGAATTCGGCCCGCTGATGGTGGCGCTGATCGCGACCGGCCAGGCCGGTTCCGCCTTCGCCTCCGAAATCGGCACGATGAAGGTGGATGAGGAGATCAGCGCTCTGGAAACGCTCGGTATCCGGCCGGCCGCCTATCTGGTGCTGCCCAAGCTGATCGCGATGCTGATCGCGCTGCCGCTGCTGACCGTGTTCGGAGACTTCGCCGGGCTGACCGGCGGGCTGGCGGTCGGGATCACCGTCGCGGGGCTGCCGCTCGCCGCGTATGTGGAGCGCACATTGGATATTCTGGATTCCACGACGTTCCTGCTCGGCGTGCTGAAAAGTTTTGTTTTCGCGGTGCTGATCACGCTGGCGGGCTGCTATTGCGGTTTCCGTTCCAGCGGCGACGCACAGGGGGTCGGACGGGCTGCGACGGCGGCGGTGGTGATTTCGATCCTGTTCGTGGTGGTGGCGACCGCACTGCTGACGGTGCTTTACTCGTTTATCGGTTATTGAGGTGAATCATGGCGGAAAAGGTACAACCGGAAATTGAAGTCGAAGACCTGACCATCGGCTACGGCTCGAATGTGCTCCAGCAGAATTTGAACTTCGACGTGAAGCCGGGCGAGGTGTTCGGCATCCTCGGCGGCTCCGGCTGCGGCAAGAGTACGCTGCTCAAGCACATCATCGGGCTTTACGAACCGCAGAAAGGGGACATCCGCATCGAAGGGCGCAGCATCGTCTCCGCCACCGATACGGAAAAGCTTGAGATCATGCGCCACTTCGGCGTCACCTATCAGGGCGGCGCGCTGTTCGGCTCGATGACCGTCGCGGAAAACGTCGCGCTGCCGCTGCAGGAGTACACCGGCAAAAGCCCCGCCGAAATCGCCAGAAAGGTCGAAGAGAAGCTCAAACTGGTCGACCTCGGCGGCTTCGGCAACTACATGCCCTCCGAACTCTCCGGCGGCATGCGCAAACGGGCCGGGCTGGCGCGGGCGATGGCGCTCGACCCCCAGCTGCTTTTTTTCGACGAACCCTCCGCCGGCCTCGATCCGATCACTTCGGCCGACCTCGACCGGCTGATCCTGCGCATGCGCGACAACTTCGGCGCGACCATCGTGGTGGTCACGCATGAACTCGACAGCATCTTCACCATCTGCGACCGGGTGGCCATGCTGGATAAAACGACGAAAACCATCGCCGCCCTCGGCGCTCCCGCGACACTGCGCGACACGTCGGAGAACCCGTGGGTCCGCGCTTTCCTGAGCCGTGACGGGCTCAAAAGCGAGGACAAGGCCGATGTCAAAGTCAAAATCGTGGAGTAAGCTGCAATGAACGACCGGAATCAAAAATTGCGGATCGGCATGTTCGTGATCGGCGGCGTGCTGCTGCTGCTGATCATGCTGTTCTTTTTCGGCATGTCCGACTTTTTCACCCACAAGGTGGCGGTGCGGACCTATTTCTCGGAGTCGGTGCAGGGGCTGACCGTCGGCTCCGGCGTCAAATACCGGGGAGTGCCGATCGGCACCGTCTCGAAGATCGCGATCCGCGTCTCCGACAAGCTCGTGGAAGTCAATATGGAGATCCAGCTCGACCACTTCGTGAACGTCGAAGGGGGGCGCAGCCGCCAGCTGACCGAATTCGACCGCTTTTTCCGCTCCGAGCTGGAACAGGGAATGCGCTGCCGCCTCGAATATGCGGGCATCACCGGAATGCGCTATATCGACTTCGACTATTTTGCGACGCCGGGACAGGAGCTGCCGGAGCCGCCGGCCGGAACCGGTCCGGAAGTGTTGTACATTCCGGCGGTGCCGTCGAGTTTCCGCGACATCCTGAAAGCGTTGAACACCTCGCTCGACCGGATCAGCCGCATCCGTTTCGAGGAGATTTCGGACGGGTTGGAGCGCAGCCTCTCCGAGCTCTCCGGCCTGCTCTCCGATCCCGCGCTCAAATCCACGATCGCCCGGATCAACGACGCCGCGGAGAATCTCGAAACCAGCAGCCGCACCATTTCGCGCGTGCTGAACGAAGAGCAGATCAACCGAATCGTCAGTCTGCTTGAAACCGATCTCAAGAACGTCAATGACCTGACCACCCAGCTGATCCGGGAGACCCGCGATTCCAAAATCCCGGAGAGCACCGCCAGCATCCGCAGCGCCGCAGACTCCTTCGTGAACTCGCAGGATGAATTGTCCAACACACTGCTCAAGCTGAACCAGACGCTCGACTCGCTGCGGGAATTGACCGACTATCTCAATCAGGACCCGAGTTCTCTGGTCAGCGGCAAAAAGAAACCCAAAGTTCTGGAGTAGGCGCTTACAAGCGCATTTCATCATGGATCAACAGGATGTGGAGCAGAAAATCGAGGAACTCGTCCGGCGCGACCCGCGTTACCGGCACGACGCCTACCCTTTCGTCGCCAACGCGGTGACCTTCACGGTCGGACGGCTGCCGAAGCACCGCCATGTCTCGGCGCTCGAACTGCTGCACGGCGTCCGCGACTACGCGCAAAAGGAGTTCGGCGTCCTCGCGCAGCAGGTGCTGGACGAGTGGGGCATCCATGAAGCCGCCGATGTCGGCAGCATCGTCTATTCGCTGATCGGCGCCGAGCTGCTCTCCGCCTCGCAGGACGATTCGCCGGAGGAATTCGAGATCGACTTCCCGCTGATCGAGCCGGAAAGCGGACCGCCCCGGCAGCCGCACGCCCCCCTTCCGAAAATCGATTGAAACAACCCATTTGGAGCATTATGAAATTCTACCGCGACGTCGTCACCTTCCACTATGAAAACGGCATGCGGCTCCACGTGCTGCCCCAGCCGGGCACTGCGGTCGAAGTCGAATGCTTCATCCGCACCGGCAGCATCCACGAGGGGCGGCATCTCGGCTGCGGCCTCTCCCACTTTCTCGAACACATGATGTTCCAGGGATGCTGCGACTACCCCGGCACCGCCGTTTCCGACACGATCGACCGGCTCGGCGGCACGATGAACGCCTACACCAGTTACGACCACACTGCTTATCACGCGACAGTGGCGGCCAAGCATCTCGGGACGGCGGTGAAGGTGCTCGGCTCGATGGTGCGGTATCCGGAGTTCCCGGAAGCCCGCTTCCGGGCGGAGCGCGAGGTGATCCTGCGCGAACGTGAGCTCGGTGTGGACAATCCGTCCCGGCGGCTCTTTGAAGCGCTGAATCAGGAGCTGTTCAAGATTCACCCGATGCGCCACCCGATCATCGGCTACCGGGAACTGATCGCCGGCGTCAGCAAAGAGATGATGGAAACCTATTACCGGGAGCGCTACACGCCCGGGCGCTGTTTCTGGGTAATCGTCGGCGATGTGGTCCCCGAACAGGCTTACGAGGAGATCGGCGCACTGCTCGGCGACTGGCCCGCCGCACATCTGGCGGAGGCGCTGCTGCCGGAGGAACCGGTTCAGTGCGCGCCCCGCTCCAGCTCGTTCCGCTTCGCCGACCCGCTGGCCCGGCTGGCGACGGCGGTGCGGATTCCGGAAGCGTCCCACCCGGATATTCCGGCGCTGGACGTGCTGGCCGGCATCTTCGGCATGGGCGACGGTTCCCGGCTGGTCCGGGTGCTTGAGCTTGAGCAGAAGCTCGCGATCGACCTGCGCAGCTTCTGCTACACCCAGCCCTGCGGCGGCCTGCTCGGCATCGGCTGCACCGCCGCTCCCGGCAAACTCAACAAGCTCCAATCCGCCCTGAAGCGCGAGCTGGAGAAAATCCGCAAAGGCGACCTCACCAAAGCGGAGGTCGAGCGCGAAAAGACGCAGCAGACCGCCGACCATCTCCGCCAGCTGCGCGGCCTGCGCGAAATCGCGGCCGATATCGCCGGAGGAGTCATCGCGAACGACGCCCCCGCCCTCTCCGACCTCTATATGGAAAAGCTCGCGAAGCTCGACGTCGACGATATCCGCCGGGTTGCCGCGACCTATCTGGACGAAAACAGCTTCGCCACGGTCACACAGCTGACCGGGAAGGAGTCCGCGCGGATTCACTCCGCTCCGGCGCCGAAACCGCCGCGCCCGGAAACCTCCCGGCTCGGCAACGGCGCCCGCGTGCTGACGCTGACCGACCGCCGGCTGCCGATGATCGACCTCGCGCTGCTGCTCCCGGCCGGAACCATCTTCGAAGCTCCGGCGCAGGGCGGACTCAGCGGCCTGGTCGCAGACCTGATCACGGCAGGAACCAAGTTCCACAATGAAACTGAAATCCTGCGCCGCCTCGACGGCTGCGGAGCCGATCTTTCGGTGAATTCCGGGCTGAACTCTTGGGTGCTCGAACTCAACGCACCGCGTGCAAAGTTCAAAAAGGCGCTGGAAATCCTCGCTGAAATTCTCCATGCCCCGGCCTTCGGCCCGGAGGAGTTTGAACGCGAACGTTACAACCGGCTCGAACTCCTGCGCAGCCGCGCCCAATCCCCCCGCGCCGCCGCGCAGGACCTCGCCCGGCGGCTGCTCTTCGGCAGCCACCCCTACGGCTGGGGCGTAAACGGCACCGAACAGCAGCTCGCGGCGCTGACTCCGGAGCAGGCCCGCGAATTCTACCGCTCCCGCTGGACGCCCTCGCGGGTGGTCTTCGGCTTCGGCGGCGACTGTTCCGCCGAAGAAACGCGGGAGTTCGCGGAACTCCTTGCCGGCGGCATCGACTGGAACCAGCCGGAAATCGAACTGCCGCCGGAACCGGTTTTCCAACACGGATTCCGCAGCGGCGCACTGCCGATCGAACGCGAACAGACCGCCGTGATCCGCGCGTTGCCCGGCATCAGCGGCTGCGACCGGCGCTATCCGGCCTTTGAAATCCTGAACCAGGCGACCAACGGGCTGGCCTCGCAGCTGTTCCGCAGCATCCGCGAAGACAACGCGCTCGCTTACACCACCGGCATGCAGATGTCCGGCGGTTTCCACCGCGGTTCGCTGATGTTCCACGTGATCACCACCGCCGAACAGGCAGAGGTGGCCGACCGGCTCATCGCCGCCGAAATCGACCGGCTCGCCACCGAAGGGCTGCGCGAAGAGGAATTCCTCGCCGCCCGCGAAGGGGCGGCCTTCGCCGCAGCGCGCCTGACCGAATCCGTCGGTTCCGCGCTGACCGCAAGCGTGCTTTCACTGCACTACGGCCGCCCGGCAGAGGAGAGCTGGCTCCACGAAGCGGAACTGCGCGCCTGCACCCGCGACTCCGTCAACGAAACCATCCGCGACTTCATGGACAACACCGCCGCCGTGCGCGTCTTTGCAGGCCGCGATGTCCCCACGGCCTGAGGAGGGAGCCTCCGGCGGCCGGGGGCGCTTCGCCCCCCGGTCCCCCCGACCGGCAAGGTGCCGGCGCCGGGTACGGTTTTGAGATTTTTGCTGCGCAAAAATCTCAAAACCGGGGGTATTATCTATCAGTTTATTGGCTCTATCGGCGGTACTCGCCGCCGGGTGCTACCCGGTCGTGATCCAACGGCGAAACCGTTGGCCGTCGGAGACAGTCACGGCAGCGGCACCTTGCCGCTGCTGCAGCGCCCAGCTACCGGAGATGCGATTGAAAATCAGGCCGCGTAGCGTACAAGGTCTGGAGGCCGCAAGGCCGTAAGACCCGCCTGCCGCGAAAACGGCACGGCTGCGGCTCGTTTATGATAATCGAAAAAATCCACGAAAGGCGAACTGACAACCTTGGAGTGCGGAGATGAATCTCCGCACTCCAAAGACGCTTTGCGTCGCAGGAACAAGCACAAAGACGACACTCGACAAAAACGCGTCATATCGGCAAAGGAAACTTAAGCAGTCAACCTTTGCAGCCCCCCGGACCGGCAATGCGTCGATCAGGACTGAACGCCAGCTTATGCAATTGCCGTTTTTCATTTCTTAGATACCACTAAAAAACTACCATAATAGTAGTAACTCAATAAGTCTCTGCTGCAACCGAATCAGTTGATTCTCTCTTTTCAACCATTTAATCGGTACTTTAATTTTCAAAATGAAACCGTAACCACTATTATTTTCGACTCAAAGTTTTTATTTCCGATAAACAATCTTAATTGATCGATGGTTATGGAAAAACGGCAGTCAACCGATCAGTTTTTCACATCTCCGGCATATCTGTAAAATGAACAGTGAAAAACGGTCTTTTTTCGATAAAAATCAAAAAAAAAGCGTTTTTCTTCGTAAAATCGACAAAAACCATTTGATTTTGAAAAATTTCCGTTTATAGTAAGAAGTGTTCAAGGTTCTGTTTATTCAGGCTCCTATACGCAATTTCTCCTCTTCATAATTACTCCTCTAAGCGTCTGGATAACTCAACCTTGAACCCTTTTTTTTGTCCTGATCCGTTGCGGCGGATTTGATTTGATCAATGTTCCGGAGGTTTTTTGATGGCAGACGAGCTGATTCTGATCGACGCTTACTCCCAGATTTTCCGCGCGTTCTACGCGATCCGCCAATTGACCAACTCCAGAGGGGAACCGACCAACGCGGTCTTTGTGTTCACCCGGCTGCTGCTCGGCATCCAGAAGGAGTACCCCACCAGCCGGGGAGCGATGCTCTTCGACTGCGGCAAGGTGGAGTTCCGGATGAAACTCAATCCGGAATACAAAGCCAACCGCCCGCCGATGCCGGAAGCGCTCCGCACCCAGATTCCGGTGATCCGCGAACTGGCGGAAGCCTTCGGCTGGCCGCTGCTGGAGGAACCGGAGTACGAAGCCGACGACCTCGCCGCCGCTTTTGCGCGCGCCGCCGAAGGCCCCGTGAAGATCATCAGCTCCGACAAAGACCTCGCCCAACTGGTCGACGACCGGGTCACCATGCTTTCGCCCGCCCCCAGAAACGCCGGATTTGAAGAGCGGGGCGTCGCGGAGATCACCGCGAAATTCCAGGTTCCGCCCGCGCTGCTGATCGATTATCTGGCGCTGCTCGGCGACAGCTCCGACAATATTCCGGGAGTTCCGGGAATCGGCGCGAAAGGGGCGGCGCAGCTGCTCAACACCTACGGCCCCGCCTCGGAGTGGCTGGAGCATCCGGAAAAACTGGCCGGCACCAAATTCGAGAAGAAACTTGCCGGCGCCGGAGATATCCTGAAGCGCAACCAGGAGTTGATCCGGCTGCGCAGCGACCTGCCGGAACGCTTCTCCGACCTCGGAGCTGTGCTGGCGCGCCGGGAACCGGACTGGGCGAAAATTGCCGACATCTGCCGCCGCATGGAGCTCAAAAGCATTCTCAAGGAGCTTCCCGTCGTGCCGGGAAACGCTCCCGAACCGGATCAGGACGACCTGTTTTCCGCCGCTTCCGCCGCCCCGGCGCCGGAAACGGCGCCTTCCCCGGCCATGGAACAGGGAGAACTTTTCTGAACAATTCGACCGGGAAAACCGCAACACGCCGCCACAATATTGCAAAACGGCAATTGAATTTTTACGGAACCGGGATATATTAGGCAAGATGACGTGTTGATTTTTACGGTTGGCGGACATGGGAACCGGTCCGGATTGAGTTGTGGTTAACTGGAGTTGTAAACTTTTATGTCATTATTCAGCAGCGGCAAGTATTCGACTTTGCGGATGCCGACCAGCGGAGAGCGCAAAATGGTCATTCCCGACGGTTCGTGGGTGAAATGCAAGAATTGCGGACAGACGCTCTACACGGACCGCCTCGCGGACAACCTTCTCGTCTGCTGGTACTGCAACTGCCACCTTTCGATGGACGCGCACTCCCGCATCGTATCGCTGACCGATCCTGACAGCTTCGCTGAAATGGACGCTGATCTCAAGTCCGTGGACTTCCTGCACTTCACCGATTCCAAGCCCTACACGGCCCGTCTCGAAGAAAACGAGAAGAAAACCCGGCTCAACGACGCGATCGTCTGCGGCTCCGCGAAACTGGACGGCCGTCCCTATATGCTCGGCGTGATGGATTTCCGTTTCATGGGCGCTTCGATGGGCTCCGTGGTCGGCGAAAAAATCACCCGGCTGGTGGAAGCCGCGACCGCCGCGAAACTGCCGGTGGTGATCGTGACCGCTTCCGGCGGCGCCCGCATGCAGGAGGGAATCATGAGCCTGATGCAGATGGCCAAGACCTGCGCCGCGCTGGAGCGCCATGCCGAAGCCGGGCTGCCTTACTTCGCGATCCTGACCAATCCGACCTACGGCGGCGTGACCGCGAGTTTTGCGGCGGTCGGCGACGTGATTATCGCCGAACCGGGAGCCATGATCGGCTTCGCCGGTCCCCGCGTGATTCAGGAGACCACCAATTCCAAACTGCCCGAAGGCTTCCAGACCGCCGAATTCCTGTTGGAAAAAGGACTGATCGACCGGGTGGTCGAACGGAAAAATTTGCGCAAAGAACTCGGATTGCTCCTTGATTTTTTTAAAAAGTAGGGTACAGTAAGGGAACAATCGAAAATTTGTTGTCGCCGGGCCGGACCCCGTGCGTTGTCAAAAGTGCCAACCGAGTCAGGTGGGGAACCAAGCAGCTCTACGCGATTTTTTGACAGGCCACGAGTAATCTGACCCGGCGACTCTTTTTGATGCGGCGCACAGCCGCCCGTTTCGGAATTTAACATCTCTTGTGCTGGTGGAGGTTTTTTATGGCTCGTATCGACGGACGCGCTCCGGATGAACTTCGCAAAATCGTGATCACTCCCGACTATCTGTCGCATCCGCTCGCTTCGGTGCTGATCCGGAACGGCGGCACCAGGGTGGTCTGCGCGGTCAGCATTGATGCGAAGGTCCCGGCGTGGATGAAAAACCGGAAGGTTCCCGGCGGCTGGATCACCTGCGAATACGGAATGCTCCCGGCCTCCACCCACGACCGGATGAAGCGCGAATCCAGCGCCGGCAAGCAGGGCGGGCGCACCGTCGAAATCCAGCGCCTGATCGGCCGCTCGCTGCGGATGTCCGCCGACCTCCTGAAGCTCGGCGAAAACACCGCCTATCTCGACTGCGACGTGATCGACGCCGACGGCGGCACCCGCTGCGCCGGCATCACCGGCGCGGCGACCGCGCTGGCGATCGCATGCCGCCGGGGAGTCGCCAAAGGCATTTTCCCGGAAAACCCGTTCAAAGAGAGTGTGGCCGCGATCAGCGTCGGCGTGATCGGCGGGGTTCCGATGCTCGACCTCTGCTACGAGGAGGACTCCAATGCCGAAGTCGATATGAATGTGGTGATGACCAAATCCGGCAAACTCGTGGAGGTGCAGGGAACCGCCGAAGGGGAACCTTTCTCCCGCGCCCGGCTCAACGAACTGATCGACCTTGCCGAGCACGGTCTCAAACAGGTTTTCGCGATGCAGCGCGAGGCGGTGGAAACCGCGCTTGAGGTGCGCCCATGAGTGAATACCAGGTCATAGCCCGCAAATGGCGGCCGCAGCGCTTCGGCGACGTGGTCGGCCAGCAGCATGTGGTGCGGACGCTGGAAAACGCGATCCGCCAGCAGCGCACCGCGCACGCCTATCTTTTCGTCGGCCCGCGCGGCGTCGGCAAGACCACGCTCGCGCGCATCTTCGCCAAGGCGATGAACTGTCTCGATCCGCAGGACGGCGAGCCGTGCTGCCGCTGCGAATCCTGCCGTGCGATCGCGGAGGAGCGCAGCCTCGACGTGATGGAGGTGGACGCCGCCAGCCGCAACACCACCGGCGATATGCGCGAACTGGCCGAAGACGTGCTGACCCAGCCGGTCGGCGGCCGCTACAAAATCTACATCATCGACGAAGTCCACATGCTCTCCAAGCAGGCGTGGAACGTGCTGCTGAAAACGGTGGAGGAGCCGCCCGCCCATGTGAAGTTCATCTTTGCGACCACCGAAGTCCATCAGGTCCTGCCGACGATCATTTCGCGCTGCCAGCGGTTCGATCTGCTGCCGATCCCGACCCGGCTGATCACGGAGCGGCTGCGGCTGATCTGCGACTCCGAGCAAGTGAAGATCAACGACAGCGCGATCGGCGCGATCGCCCGGGCCGCCGAGGGCGGCATGCGCGACGCCCAGAGCCTGCTCGACCAGATGATCGCGTTCTTCTCCCAGGGTGACGATACGCCGATCACCGGGGAACAGGTGCTGTCGCTCTTCGGGTTGACCGACCGGACTGATCTCGACGCGCTGATGGTCGCAATGCTGCGCAATGCCCCCGGCGAAGTGGTCTCAATCGTGTCGCGGCTGGCCCGGAAAGGGAAAAATCTCGAAACGTTGTTCGACGACCTGCTTGAAGCGATGCGCGCGGTGCAGCTCTGCGCGATCCTGCCCGATCCCTCCGACCTGATCGACGAAGGCGAGGAAGCGGTGGCACGCTACCGCAAGCTGGCGGCGCTCGCGAAGCCGGACACCATTCAGATACTGCTGGAAATCATCGCTCCGGTGGGCCGCGTACTGCACGACGCCCTGAACAAGCAGGTCTATCTGGAAACGATCCTGCTGAAATCGATGCGCGAAGCCCATGCGGTCCGCATCGACGACCTGCTGGCGCGCCTGAACCAGTTGCGCACCGCCGGAGAATTGAAGTTCATCGACCAGCTCCCCCCGGTAGTCAAGCGGACCGAGGCCGCCGAAATCGAGCCTCTGAAACCGCAGCCGGAAGCACCGGCTCCCGCGCCGGCACCTGCCGCAAGGGTTACTCCTCCCCCGGCTCCGCAGGAACCCGCGCCGGAACCGGCCGCAACGGAAGTTGCGCCGCCTCCGGCAGCACCGGCCCCCATGCCGCAGCCTGCTGCCGTGGAAAGCGCCCCTGCTCCGGTTCCTCCAGAGCCTGCGCCGGAACCGCAGGCTGCTCCCATGCCGGTCACAGCGGAGCCGGTTCCGGCTCCGCAGCTGCCGGAACAGGCGCCGGCGGCACCGGAACCCGAATCCGAACCGGTCGAGCCCATCCGGCCTCTTTCCGCGCCTTCCCCGGAGCCTCCGGAGGAAGAACCGGCTCCCCCTGCCCCGCCGGCCGTGGAACGGCAGCCCGTCCCGGAACCGGCGGAAGAGCCGGAAGCCGAAACCGAACCGGCTCCCCCGAATCAAATGCCGGAGGTGCTGGCCACGCAGGTGACGGAGGAATCCGATCTGGACGCCCCCGGCCGCAAGAAGCGCCACAGCATCGCCAACGACAATCCGAAGGCGCTGGAGGAGGCGGTCAATGATCCCTTCATCCATGAGGTCGTCGACTTGTTCGGCGGCAGCGTGGTGGATATCCACCGGTAATATTTCAACTCAACAGCCTGCCGCCGGATTGCCGGGGCAGGCTGTTTTTTTCAATTTCGATTATAGAAAGCCGTTTTTCAGACGCTTCCGGCAGCAAGCAGCTCTGAAGAAGCACTTTCCACTTCGACGCCGCGCACGCTGTCGCGGTAAGAACAGTACGCCTGATAGTTGCGCCGGTTTTCCGCGCCGCCTCCGGGGCGGAAGAACTCCATGTACCCCCAGCTCATGATCTTCTCCGCGTCGCGCGCGGCGAGCTCCAGCTTCCGTTCCAGCTTCGGCAGAGGCACGGCCCGCCAGTCCGGACGGATGCGGCGGTCGTTCACATCGCCCCCCGCGCCGTAGCGCTCCGCAAACGCGTCGACACTCGCGACCGGCAGCTCGCCGGACTCCACATTTCCCCAGTAGCGCACGCCCGCATCCCGGCACGCCCGGATCACTTCGCGGATGAAGGGCAGCCGTTCGCCGTCGCCGAAGCAGCCGAGGTGCTGGCCGCCGTTGTCCTGCAGCGCCAGAATATCGATGCCGCTCCCCGCCAGCAGGTCGCGCCAGAAGGGATAATATTCCGCCGGTTCCCCGTAACGGAATACGCCGCAGCGCCCCGAGGTGTCCGGCTGGAAAAACGGCGAAACCATCACCGGCCGCCGGTCCGCCTCGTGACAGTACGCCGTCACTCCACGGTAAAGTTCCGCCATTTGCTCCGCTTCTTCGCCCCAGCGCAGATAGATTTCATAGTCCAGATACCACGAATCGAATGACCGGAACGCGCCGTACCGCCGCCGCAGCCGTTCAATGCTGCGGCCGGTGAACGCCAGCGCCTTCGGCAGGTTCCACTCCTCCCACCACCCCGGGCAGAAGCCGCAGGAGAGGCTCAGGCGCATATTCCTCTCTTCCGCCTCGCGGAGCAGGAAACCGATCAGGTCGCCGCCGGGCACCGCCGCCCGGCGTTCCACGCACGTTTCCAATCCGGACCAGCAGCCGAGCCAGTCGATGCCGAAACGCTGCATCGCGTCAAGTTCGGCCCGCCACTCCCCGGCGTCCATCCGGTACAGGTAACTGCTGTCGGCAAAGCTGTTCGGCCCGAGGCTGAGCATGATGCCGCTGATCAAAGGCTGACACGCCATGTTCCACTTCCTTTCTCAGCGGGCCGCGTTTGCGGTGCACCCGGCGCTCCCCTGCACCGGGGAGAGCGGAGCCCCTTCGCCGCCCTGCGAGATATTGCCGCTCATGGTCAAGCTGGTGCAATACGCGCTCCACACGTCGCGGACATTCGGCTGTTTCGATCGGTTGTTGCCTCCGAGAATGTTGCCGCTGACCACCACATTCACGTTGGGACGATCTTTCAGGCCGGAAACCCAGATGCCGTCCGTCATGCAGTCGCGCACCGTGTTGCCGCTGACCGTCAGATTGTCGCAGCCGGGGATATCCCCGACCGCCTGATAGCTCTTGTCGCCGTACATCTCCCGGAGCCACTCCGGATTGAATTTCTCCCCCGTCCCGAAAGCGGCCGGGATATCGGCCTGGATGCCGCGCACGCAGTTCGTGATCCGGTTGCCGGAAACCGTCACATCCGGCGACGAAGTCACCGAGATGCCGCACCCCTGCCGGGCATTGTAGATCATATTGTTCAGGATCATCATATCCCGGTTGTACTGCACGTGAATGCCGGAGCGCGTGCCGCGCGTATCGTAGAAGTCGAAGCCGTACTTTTCAGCGGTCCCGACGTCGAAGACGGTATTGCCCTCGATCAATGTATACGCGGAAATCCACCCTTCGGCGGTACAGATGATCCCGGCCTTGCCGGTCTGCGAAATGATATTGCCGCGGATGGTCAGGTTGCCGCCGCTGGCGCAGATGCCGCGCGCCGGAGTGCGGCTGATGATGTTGTCGGTCATGATGATGCGGTTGTTCCGCGGGTGCCGGTTCCACGGCTCCGGCCCGTGGTAGGAGACTACGCCGATCCCGTCGTCGCCGTTGCGTTCGATCACGTTGCCGTGGATCAGGACCTGGTCCGAACCGCGCGAAACATGGATACCGTCCGCCCACTGGTCGTGAACGAAGTTGTTCAGAATCCAGATCCGCGAGGAGTGGATCGTATAGATCGCCGTCGAGGGTGAATTGTAGATTTCAAGGTTTTCGATGCGGACGTCATCCGCATCGAAGCAGCTGACCAGCCCGTACACCGCGCTGCGGGTCTTGGCGGTCGAAGTGACCTTCAGATTCCGCACCGCGATCTTTTTACCGGTGATGTTGATTTTGCGGTTGTCGTTCCACGCCGGATCGTCGTCCTTGTGTTCAAACAGGATCGTGCCGCTGCCGTCAAGCGTCAGGCCGGTTCCGTCCAGCCTGATGTCGCCGGTGAAGAAATAGGTTCCGCCGGGAAAACGGATGGTGTCGCCCGGCGCGGTTTTCGCCAGCAGCGCCGCCATCGCGGCGGTATTGTCGGAGCGCCCGTCCGCCTTGAGGCCGTGATCGAGCACATTGTAGTCGGCGGCGATCGCCGCAGCGCCGCACAGGGTGAAGACCGGAAGCAGTTTTTTCCACATAATCATTTTCCTTTTACATTTACTTATTCAGAAACAGAAGTTCCCCGTTGTCGATTTTTCCATAAAATTCCCCGTAGCGGAATCCCCGCACGCTGCCGTCGCCGAAAAGCACGTTGGAGCCTTCGTTATGCCGCTGCGAAATCACATACGGCGTACTCTCCCCCGCGATCAGACCGTGAAAGGCATCGTTGCTCCAATCGTCGCGGCTGTCGGCGGCAACCGTCATGATGCTCGGCCGCCGCAGCCGCGACACCTTCACGATCACCCCGCCCGCATAGTCGCCCAGGCCGGTATAGTTATAGCCGTAGGCGGCGTCATGGACATTCCAGTTCCGTTCGCCGTTCGGTTTCTGCGACGCCGCCGGGCAGAGCAGCATCCCTTTGACCGTATTGGTGGTATTCACAATATTCATCGACTCCATCACCTGCCGCGCCCAGAACGTATCGGGCGATTCGTAGTTCGGATAATAGTCCTCATTCCCCTGAAAGTAGAACATGAACGCCTGTCCCAGATTCTTCATGTTATTCACGCACGATGTCGCCCGCGCCCGATCCCGCGCCTTGTTCAGCGCCGGCAGCAGCATCGAAGCCAGAATCGCGATAATCGCGATCACCACAAGCAGCTCAATCAATGTGAATTTATACCGCTTACGTGCAGAGTGTTTTCCTTGTTGCATTTGCTTTTTCTTTCGTTTGCTACGCATTTTTACCTCCGTTGTGTTTCTTTCAAAGGCTGCTACAGGAACAACTCAAATGTGATGTTTACTTATCCAACCCAATGCCGTCCGATATCAACCTTGGAGTGCGGAGCCGGAACGGCTTGCTCCCGCTCCGCTATATTCAACTTTGCATTGCATCAAGAACAGGCAAGCTGCCCGGAGGGTAGTGAGCACCGGGCCTCCAGCCTGCGGATGGCTCCGGAGGGCCCGGTTGCGCCCTCCGGACCTCCCCGTCCGGACTTAGACTCACGTGGACTTGTGATGCACTTCCGCTCGCGGGCGCGGCTTCGCCGCTTACTTGTCCGCCTGCGGCGGCCAACCCTTCAACGTTCGCTGCGCTCACTACGCCAGGGGGGCTTCGCTCACTACGTTCGGCTTCGTCACTACCGTTCCTCGTTACTTGCCAAAGGCAAGTAATTCCCTCACATTCGTTCGCGGCGCTTGCCGCGCTTATTGTACGCCGCGTAAACGGCTTTGCAAACCAACCAATGCCTGTCTGTATCAGCCGCCGCGCGACCCCGAAGGGCGTAGAGCGCGTACCCGGCAGCGGCACCTTGCCGTCCGCTTATTTCCCTGTCTTTGGCGGCGCCACGCTGGCGCCCGGGCGCAGCGACGGAGCCAGCAGAATCTGCCGGGGGTCGCTGTCACCCGCCAATATCTCCGTCAGCCGCCGGTAGGTGCTCCGGCCGATCTCCTGAACCGGCTGCGCCACCGTCGTCAGGCTGAATTCCCGCTCCTGCGTGAACCACGCTCCATCGTAGCCGATCAGCGACACGTCCCCCGGCACGGACCTGCCCGAATCCTGCAGCAGGTGCCGGATTTCCAATGCTTCGGCATCGCTGAAGGCGGCTATGGCGGTCACCTCCGGCATCGCGTCGAGCATCGCCGGAATCTCCCCGCTGCTCCGGTAGCAATGCAGCGTCACCTCCCGTTCGCGGGCGGCGTCGGAATAACCGCGCAGACGCTCTTCCAGCGACCGGCATTCGCTGACCAGCACCGCCCGATGCCCGGCTTCCGCCAGATGCTCCAGCGCCATGCGTCCGCCGAGATAGTGATCGCCGACCACGGAGTCGTACTCCGGCGGACAGTAGCAGGAGCAGAAGATAAACGGCTTCCTGTGCGCCCGCAACAGCGGAATATGCGGATAGACCAGTTCGCCGGTCAGGGTGAAAATCAGCGCATCCACATTTTTCTCCAGCATCAGTTGCAACTGGGAGCGGAACGCCTCCGGCGTATCCGGCACCCACCCGGTCAGCAGCCCGTAGCCGTCGTACATCGAAGCGAATCCGACCGTTTCCAGCAGCTCATTCAGAAAGGAACGGGTCACGGTGCCGAGCATATAGCCGAGCAGCCGGCTGCGCCTCGACTGCAATCCGCGCCCGAAGTTGTTCGGCACATAATTCAGTTCGCCGGCCAGCTTCCGCACCCGCTCCCGGGTGTCCGCGGCAATGCGCGGCGAATTCCGCAGCGCCATGCTCACGGTCGCATTCGACAGCCCCAGCTGCTTCGCCAGTTCATTCAGAGTTATCGCCATAAATTTTGATATCCGGCCTTGCAATTTAAACGTTTCAATACCTATATTATACCAAAATCAGTCACGCTTGTCAAGAGGCGGGACGACTTTTTTCCCGATTTTTTGAAACGTTTAAATAAAAAGGAGGCCGCAACCATGTCAATCGAACCGGAATGCCGGGCGCGCTGGATCACACGCGATCTGCCCGGATTGACCTTTCAGAGTGAAGTAATGCCCGCTCCCTGCCTGCGGCGGGAATTCGACTGCCCGGCTGTTTTCCGCAAAGCGCTGGTGCGGATCGCCGCGCCGGGTTACTGCGACCTCCGGCTCGACGGCGGCCGGATCGACCGCAGCGAACTGGCCCCGACCGTTTCCGTTTTCGACCGTCGGGTCCGTTTTCTGGAAATCGACGTGACCGGCCGGCTGGTTCCGGGGAAACGCTCCGCCTGGAGCGCCGTGCTCGGCAACGGCTGGTACAACTGCCACACCCATGAGGTCTGGCACTTCGACAAGGCGCCGTGGCGGGATTATCCGAAATTCCGGTTCGAGCTGGAAATCGACGGCGAACTGTTTCTGGCCAGCGACCGCTCGTGGCGAGTCGCCACCGGCGGGCTGCTGTTCGACGGGCTCCGCAACGGCGAAACCTATGACGCCCGGCTTGAACCTTCCGGCTGGCGGCTTCCCGGCTTCGACGACTCCGGCTGGGAACGCGCGGTGATCACCGCCCCGCCGGGAGGAATCCTGACCCGCCAGACTGCGCCGTGCTGTCAGGTGATGCGCCGGCTCGAACCGGTCCGGCTCGACCGGACGGGAAACCGGATCACCGCCGACTTCGGCGAAAACCTGACCGGCTGGTGCCGGATCACGGTCAGAGCCCCCGCCGGAACCGTCTTCACCATCCGGTACTACGAACGGCTCGCGCCGGACGGCCAGCCGGAACAGCCCCATGCGGAACGGCTCGCCCAATACATCCTCGACGGCGAATTCCAGACCGACCACTATACCGCGGCGGGAGTCCCCGAAGGCGAAAGCTGGCGGCCCCGTTTCACCTACCACGGCTTCCGTTATGCGGTGATCGAGCTTTCCGACCCGGCGGCGGAGCTGTGCGCGGTCGAAGCGCAATTCGTATGCAGCGCTTTCGAGCGGACCGGCGAATACCGCACTTCGGACGAAAACTTCAACCGCCTCACCGAGTGCGCCGTCCGCTCCTACCTCGGCAACTTCACCGGCATCCCGACCGACTGCCCGCAGCGGGAAAAGAACGGCTGGACCGGCGACGCGCTGCTGGCCGCCGAAACCGGCCTGTTCCTGTTCGACGCCGCTTCGAGCTACTCCGAATGGCTCGAAACCCTCTGCGACAGCCAGCGGCCCAGCGGCCAGCTTCCCGCGATCGCCCCGACCGGCGGCTGGGGCTTCAACGGATGCAGCGGCCCGGCCTGGGACAGCGTGCTGGTGCTGCTGCCGTGGTCGATCTATCTGCACACCGGCGACCGGCGGGTTCCGGAAAAATTCTTCCCGGCCATGCTCCGCTATCTCGATTACTGCCGCGAGCGCGAGGAGGCGGACGGGCTGCTCGACTTCGGGCTTGCCGACTGGTGCGCCCCGAACTGCATCGAGGGGCGCGTGGAACGCTGTTTCAGCTCCAGCGCCTACTACATCCGCGACCTCGAAACCGCCGCCGCCATCGCCGGGCTGTTCGGAGAAGCGGAAACCGGCCGGACTCTGCAACAGCGTGCGGCGGCGGTGCGCACCGCCCTGCTCCGCCGGTTCCGCCATTCCGCCGGAGAGTGGGGCAACGGCGGGATGACCGAGCTCGGCATGGCGCTGGAAATGGACCTCGTCCCCGAACACGAACGCTTTCAGGCCGCCGCCGCGCTGGCGGAGCTGGCCCGCCAGGTTTCCTGTCAGGCGCAGTTCGGCATTCAGGGGGCCAGATACGTGCCGCGCGCGCTGGCGCGGAACGGCCATATCGACACGGCATGGCGTTTTTTCACCCAGCACAGCTATCCCGGCTGGATGCACTGGCTGGACTCCGGCGCGACCACGCTGCTCGAAAACTGGGAGGGGAGCCAGTCGTGGAACCACATCATGTACGGAGATTTCGTCGCGTTCGCCTTCGAGTACCTCGGCGGCATCCGCCTGACGCCCGGATTTGCCGCAGGCGGTCCGCTTCGGGTCGCCCCGTGCATTCCGGCGGAGCTGGACTCCTTCCAGGCCCGCTGCCGGACCGGGCGCGGCGAGGTCGAGTGCCGCTGGCGCAGGCACGGCGGCCGACTGGAGTTTGAACTGACGCTTCCCGCCGCAGTCGAAGCGGAGCTGACCCTCTGCGGACGGCAATTCCGGCAGGGGCCGGGAAAGCAGCGTTACACGGTTTCTCAAGCCGATTGACCATCGGAAGAGCCGGAAAGAAAAAAAGAGAAAAAATCCGTTATTTTTCCGCCCTCCCCTCTTGCTTTTTCAATTCTCTTCGAGTATAATATAGGCAGATGCCAACGATGGCACAAGAGAAACGATACACAGGAAATGCAATGGCGGCGACACTGAAGGATGTGGCGGAAAAGGCAGGAGTTTCGATCCGGACGACCGGACGCGCCCTGCGCGGCGACGGCCCGGTCCGGCGTGAAGTCGCCGAACGGGTGCTGGCCGCCGCGCACGCGCTCAATTATGTGCCGAATGCCGCCGCCCGCAACCTCAAGCAGCGTTCCAGCCGGATCGTCGGACTCATCACCGGCCAGACCTTCGGCAGCGAAGTCGGCCAGCGCCGGGTGCGGCTGCTCGAAGAGGCGATGCGGGCCGAGGGCAGATATACATTGCTCGGGGCGCTTCCCTCCAGCTGCGGCGACCTCGACGCGCTGCTGCGCGAATGGAGCGGCCTTGTGGAGTTCATCCTGTTTCTGGCGTGGCCGCCCGCCTGGGACCCGGCGATGCTGAAAAATTATCCGATGCGGTTCATCTTCATCGACTGCGCCCCGGACGCCGAGGAGTTCGACCGGCTGCTGACCGACCGCGCCAGCGGAGTCGAAGCCGCCGTCGACGCGCTGATCCGGCAGGGAGCCCGCCGGATCGCCCATGTCGCCGCCGGTTCCGCCGTCGGGCGCGCCTCGGGCTTCGAGCAGGCGGTCCGCCGGGCCGGGCTGCCGGTGGAGAGCTTCACGGTCCGCTGCCGGGCGCTGGAGCTGCAGGACGGCTACCGGGCGGGCGACGAACTCGTGAAGCTCAAAGCCGACGCCGCCTTTTTCGACACCGACCGCATGGCGCTCGGCTTCTACCGCTATGCGCACGAACACGGGCTGCGGATTCCCCGCGACATTCTGGTCGCCGGTTTCGACAACGACAGCGCGGGTTCCTTTGCGATCCCGGCGCTGACCACCGTCGCCCACCCCGATCACGAGACGGTGAAGGCCGCCGTCGATATCCTGACCTGTTCCGAGCCGCAACGCCCGGAGAGCATGATTCTGCCGACCCGGCTGCTCGAACGCGAGAGCAGCCGAAACCAATAGACGCAATCCTAAAACATAACCCAGGAGTTTGTTTTCATGAACAAGAAACGTTACGCAGTCGTCGGGACCGGCGGTCGGTCCAGCATGTACATCAAAGCGCTCTGCACCACCTACAAGGATCAGGCCGAGCTGGTCGGATTCTGTGATTCCAACCAGGCGCGCATGGACTTCTACAACCGGGTCTTCCTGAAGAAAGAGTGCGGCAACCATCCCGACGTCCCGACCTACAAGGCCCCCGACTTCGACCGGATGATCGCCGAAACCCGTCCCGACGTGGTGATCGTGACCAGCATGGACCGCACCCACCACCAGTACACCTGCCGCGCGATGGAGCTCGGCTGCGACGTGATCAGCGAGAAGCCGATGACCATCGACGCCGAAAAGTGCCAGCAGATCATCGACACCCAGAAGCGCACCGGCCGCCACCTGACCGTCACGTTCAACTACCGTTACGCGCCGCGCAACTCCAAGGTCAAGGAGATCCTGCAGTCCGGCACCGTCGGCGACATCACCAGCGTCCACTTCGAGTGGCTCCTCGACACCAACCACGGCGCGGACTACTTCCGCCGCTGGCACCGCAACAAGGCCAACTGCGGCGGCCTGATGGTTCACAAGGCGACCCATCACTTCGACCTCGTCAACTGGTGGCTCGACTCCGAGCCGGTCACCGTCTTCGCGATGGGCGACCTGAAGTTCTACGGCAAGATCAACGCGGAAAAGCGCGGCATCACCCAGTTCTATTCCCGCGCCCGCAACAGCGAAATCGCCGCCAGAGACCCCTTCGCGCTCAAGGTCAGCCCCGACGATGAAACCATGATGGGGCTCTACTACAACGCGGAAGCCGAAGACGGCTACTACCGCGACCAGAGCGTCTTCGGCGACGGCATCGACATCGAAGACAATATGAGCGTGATGGTCCGCTACAAGAACAAGGCCGTGATGACCTACTGCCTCTGCGCGCACTGCCCGTGGGAAGGCTACCGGATCGTCTTCAACGGCACCAAGGGCCGCCTTGAATTCAATGTGGTCGAACGCTCCTTCTGCGAAGCCGGAGAGGACATGAGCCAGTTCGGCATGCGCGAACTCGGCCAGGACCGCTCCGAACTGATCCCGGAAATCATCTTCCAGCCGCACTGGGGCAAGGCGCAGGTGATCGACTACGAGTGCGAAAGCCTCGCCGGGCACGGCGGCGGCGACGCCAAGCTGCTGCACAACGTCTTCGTCGGAGCCGACGAGGACCCGCTCGGCCTGGCCGCCGACTACCACGACGGCGCGAAGTCGATCCTGACCGGCATCGGCGCAAATATCTCAATGAAGACCGGACTCCCGGTCAACGTCCAGGAGCTGATCCACTGGTAATCGCCGGGGAGCGTTCCAAAGCGTGCGCCGCCTGAAAGGCATGGGCGCGCCTGACGGCGTTTTCGGCAAGGTTGCGATAGAAAAACAGAATATCGCCGAGGTGCAGCACCCCCTTGCCGAAAGCGGCCAGTTCATAAGGAGCGGGATCGTCGAGGTCGACCACGACGGTCCCGCGCTTCGCATCGACCGCCGCGCCGCAGAAGCCCGGGATTTCCCGTTCGACCGCTCCGGTGCGGTCGAAGAATACCGCGCCGAGGTTGGCGGCGCGCCCGGCAGGGACGCCATTGGTCCGCCAGTTCAGCGGATTGATGCAGATGCCGCCGGAAAAGACCGGGTAACCGGTCCCCGGCGCTTCGGTGTTCCAGCTGACCACCACGCCGGTATCCAGTTCGCCGGCCGCCGGGCGCAGTTGCGGATATGCGGCCAGATCGGCAGGCCTGACCGGCCAGCCGGGCAGATAGGCGGCGATCAGGTTCCGGCGGGCGATGGAACCTTCCGGCAGGTCGGTTTTCATCAGTTCGAGCAGCGCCATCGCCCCCTGGCTGTGGCCGATCAGGATGAAGGGGCGGCCGTGGTTACGGTTGGCGAGGAAGTTGCGGAATGCGCGCCGGATATCGTCGAAACCGGGCTGCAGCACGGTCAGGTCGACCGGTTCTTTTTCCAGCACCGGCATCGCGCGGCTCAGCTCGCATTGGCGGTAGTGCGGGGCGAACACGTTGAATTTCCCCTGAAACATCCCGGTATGCTCGCGGGCGATCAGTTCCGCCTTGTTTCGGAGCTTCGGCACGGAGATGTCCATCACCGGATGCGCCGGATCGACAAACACGGTCGGATAGACGTAGAACACGTCGAAAGGCTGCGGTTCCGCCCCCGCCTCCGGCAGAACCGCCCAGCTGCCGGGCTGCGTATAATCCGGCGCCGCGACGAGAGCCTGGGCGGCAGGCGGCGGAGGAAGCGTCCGTGTGCCGCAGCCGGGAGCGAACAACATGCCGAGAGCCAGAAAAAGCGGGTAAAATCTGAAAATCTGTTTCATTCTGTCGATCCTGTGTTGAAGTGAGTTTTCATAATATGCGTTGAAAAGTGAATTTTGTCAATCACCCGCTCTGCTTCCGGCAAAGGGGGTGCCGTATTCAGAGAAATGAAATGCCCAGTCTATAAAAATGAAGGTAACCGCGATGACTGAAACAGCTTCGATGATCCGTAAATACCGCGACACCTACGCGCGTGTGCCGCGAACCGGACTGATCCAGAAAACCTTCGGCCTGTGGATGTGCCTCGACGCATGGCGCGCCGACGGCCTGCCGCAGGATGTCGACTTGAACGAGTTTTTCCAGTTCGATCCGCCGGGGCAGTTTGAGCTTTGGCAGCTCGGATGGTGCGAAGCGCAGTTTTTCCCGCAATTTGAGACGAAGGTGCTGGAGGAGCGCGGCGAAACCGAGATCGTGCAGGATCACGCCGGGCGCAGGCTGCTCTGTTTCAAGGGTAAACGGCAGGGATTCATGCCGGAATACGTGGGACACCCGGTGACCGACCGGAAGAGTTTTGAGGAGCAGGTGCTGTGGCGGATGGACCCCGCCACCCCGGAGCGGCTCGCCGCGATCGACGCGACGCTCGACGCGGCCCGGCAGGCGGAGGCGGCGGGGATGATGATCTCCCAGCGGATCATCGGCTGCTATATGTACCTGCGCAGCCTGATGGGGCCGGAGGAGATATTGTACGCATTCTACGACGACCCGGAACTGGTCCACCGCTGCCTGCAGGGCTGGTTCCGGCTGGCCGACGCGGTGACGGCGCGGTATCAGCAGGCGGTCACGTTCGACGAGGTGTTCTTCGCCGAGGATATCTGCTACAACCACGGGCCGCTGATTTCGCCGGAGATGATCCGGGAGTTCCTGTTCCCGTATTACCAGCAGCTGCTCGCCAACATCCGCTCCCGCCAGCGGGACCGCTCGCGCCACCTTTACGTGCAGCTGGATACCGACGGCGACTGCCGCCCGGTGATCGAGCTGTACCGCGACGGAATCGGCTGCGAAGTCTTTTCGCCGTTGGAAGTCGCTTCCGGTTGCGACCCGGTGGAACTGGGGCGGAAGTATCCCGAACTGGTGTTTCAGGGCGGCTTCGACAAGCGGATTCTGGCGGCGGGGCGTGACGCGATCGACCGCGAGGTGGACCGGATTTTCCCGGTGATGTACGAGCGCGGCGGCTATGTGCCGACCTGCGACCACGGCGTGCCGTCCGAAGTGAACTGGCGCGACTACCTGCATTTCCGCCGGCGCTGTCTGGAATTCCGGTGACGGAGCCGGCATTCCCGCTTCTTCCGTCTCTTTTTCGGCAATAAATTCCGTTTTGCTCTTGACAAAGCGGCGGGAGTTTGGTATAATTAATAATGTCATACGTATGATTTAATCAGTGATATTGAATCCCGGGAGATATGGAAATCATGGCGATTACGATGACGGAACTGGCGCGGCGGCTGAATCTTTCCCAGTCGACGGTTTCGCTGGTGCTGAACAACCGCGACAAGGGGCGGGTGCGGCCGGAGCTGGCGGAACGGGTGCGGCAGGAAGCGGCGGCGACGGGATTCCGGCTGAACCGGGCCGCTTCCGATCTGCGCCGGAGGTGTTCCAACACGATCGGCGTGGCGCTGGCCTATTCCGACAACTTCTACCGGGCGGAGCTGGTGACGACGCTGCACGCCGAGATCGTCCGGCGCGGATACCGGCCGCTCTTCGCGTTCTTCAGCAGCGACATGGAGCAGCAGTCCGCGACGAAGCTGCTGCTGGACAACAACCTCGACGCGATCATCACCCTTGAGCCGCAGTGGCTCCCGGACCTGCTCGACCTGCCGGTGGTCAGTTTGTTCCACAGCGACCCGAGATTCGATGCGGTGGTGCAGGATGCGGAGGCCGGCTTGCGCCTGTCGCTGGAGTGCCTCCGGGAGCTGGGACACCGCCGGATCGGCTGGTACGGCTATGACGAAAGCGACGACCGCTCCCGGCTGCTGCCGCGGCTGGCGCGCGAATACGGGATGGAGTTGCCGGAAGCGTTTTCGGTGTGCAGCGAAGCGATTTACGAGCTTGTGGACGACCCGGCTTTTTTCGACCCGCTGCGCCGCGCCTCCCGCGCCGGGCTGCCGACCGCGCTGCTCTGCCACAACGACACCATCGCGGTGACGCTGATGCGGCGGCTGCACGAGTGCGGACTGCGGATTCCGGATGACCTGAGCCTGATCGGGCACGACGACATCGGCCTGTGCGGACGGCTGGTGCCGACGCTCGCTTCGGTCGGGTACGGCAGCCGGGAGGAACTGGCCCGGAAACTGGTGGATCGGGTGCTGAACCGGCTGGCGCACCCGGAGCTGCCCCGCAGTGTCGAAGTGCTGCCGCCGCAGTTGATCCGCCGCGAAAGCATCGGCGCTCCGCGGCATTGAAAAAGAGAAAGGAATCAGATGATGAAACTGCAGGAGTTGGAAGGAGCGCGGCGGCAGCTGGACCGGGTGCCGCCGTCGCCGGAAAACTGGAGCGCGCGCCTGCCGCTGCTGGAACGGCTCGATGCGCTGTTCAGCGAACCGGAGCTGGAGAACGATCCGGCGCTGAACCGGTTCTATCACGAACAATGCCGCCGGGTGATCGCGGAAGTCCGCACCTGGCGCGGGCCCGGCGTCAGGCTGTGGAAGCTGTACAGCTCCGCGATTCTGGTCAAGGATGAAACCGGCCTCGTGACCGGCTTCGACCTGAATGAAGGCTGCACTCCGGCCTGTGAGCGGCGCACCCGGCTGCGGCTCTCGCCGGGGCTGGTGGAGGAGTTCGCCGAACTGGTCGGCCGCATGTTCTACACGCACGGGCACCTCGATCACCTCGGGCTGGCGGTCGCCGACGCGCTGCTGATGCGCGGCAAGCCGGTGATCGCGCCCGGCGACGCGGTGCGGCGCTGGCTGCTGGACGGAGCCGTTCCCGCCGAAGAATTTCAGGCGGAGGGCGTCCGCTGCTATCGCGGAGTGCAGCGTATGGCCGACAAGGAGGATGTTCCGAACAGCGCCTATGCGGTCACGTTCCAGCCCGGCGTCACGCTGCTGGTGCGCGGCGACATCTATCACTGGGAGGAGCTGAAGCCGATTTACAACCGGATCGAATCGCAAGGCGTGAAGATCGATGTGATGGCGACCAGCCCGTTCTACCAGAGCGGCCCCGATCCGGTACAGGAAACGTACCGCCGGTTCGGCTGCGGTTTCATTCCGATCCACGAGTGGGAGTTCGGCCACCGGCTGCCGGTCGGCAGGGCGGGACGCGCGACCCAGACTTATGCGGATCTCTACGAAAGCTTCCGCATTCCGGGCGAAGCCGGCAACTGCGCGGTGCTGGCATGGGGAGAATCCGCCGGACTCCATCCAACCGTTTCAACCGACAGGAGAGAAGAGTATGAAAAATCGATTCACACTTATTGAATTGCTGGTGAACATAACTTGTAAAATATACAATCAATCTTCGTATGCCGCTCTGCGCGAAAGAGAGGGGTTCGGGGGAGAGAAAGCGGCGGGAAGCGCCGCGTCTCTCCCCGTACCAACCAATCTTAACCTCTTCACATACTCCCGCAAGCTCTCACGCCTTTGCCATCGCTCTGCGCGCGGCAAGCCGGAGCAAAAACGTGAAGCTGCCTTTCCGCAAAAAAGCGGGAAGACAACTTCACGTTATTGCGGCTCTTCTTCCCACCGCCGACCGACCGCGTTTTTGCATTGCACCGCCCCCTACCCGGCACCGGCACCTTGCCGGACGCAGGGGGCGCGGGGGGCGGCGGACACGCCCCCCGCATTCCGCCGCTTAAGGCCGGCAACTGCAAGATTTACACTTATTGAATTGCTGGTTGTTGTTGCAATTATCGCGATTCTGGCGGCGATGCTGCTGCCTGCACTGAACAAGGCGCGGGAGAAAGCGCGGGAGGTCAAGTGCGTTTCCGCGAAAAAACAGTTCATGACGGCACAGATCCTGTACGCGAATGACTATAAATACATGGTGTGTTCGACTCCGACCAATCCGACGACCGGTTATCGGGCCTTCTTTGATATTCTGGTCAAGGGGACCGCCGATTACAATCTCGGCTATCTGCCGCCGGAGATGCTGGTCTGCGCTTCAAACTCCTACAGCAGCCGCATGGAGTTCAACACCAGATTCGATGCAGTGGTCGGAATGCCGCATTTTGATCAGGATTCGGAGCGGAACTACTTCAAGGAAAACGGCTCCGGCGACTGCTTCATCGGCTCGGCTTCCAATCCGATTGCGTCGTTGCTGATTCCGGAACAGTGCAAGGCGCCGTCCCGGTTCGTGCTTGTGGCGGATTCAACCAATGCGGCGGCAGTCAACAAAGAAGCCGGCAAAGGGGGAAACTGGGCTTTTTACTGCTGCAACAGCAGTACGAAACTGATCCATCTGGCACACGGTGGCCGCAGCGCGGTCGGTTTCGTCGACGGCCGCGCCGGAGTGCTGACCGGGGCGGAACTCTACGCAAATACAGTCAATAAACCGAAGAAGTGTATCGAGGCCGATGGACTTACCATCCGGTCGCTGGAATAACAGTAAGGAGATGCGAAAATGAAAAAACAACTCTTGGCGGCCCTGCTCTTCGGAGGCGTGACGGGGATGTTGTTCGGCCTTGAGCCATTGCTGTTCGACCGGACGCAGTGGAAACCGGTCAACCTGAAACATCCCGGCTCCGAAACAGTGGAGCTCGGAACTGCTCCGCTGGGCGATACCGGCCGCAACGTTCCGGTACTGGCGTGGGGGACGCCGCGCCCGCCGGTAGTCGAACTGGCTTTGCAGGGCAGGACTCCGAAGCTGGAAAAATTCGAACGCGCGGAGTTCATCCTGACCTTGAATGCACCGGAGGCGCTGCCGCTGCGGCGGATCGTGCTGCGGCTGGCGGACCGCTCCGGCGAGACCTTCCAGTTCGCTCCTGACAAGGCGGGCGGTCTGGTACAGGGGAGAAATGAATTGCGCTATACTGTCGATGCGGCTGCCCCGAAGGGAAGCATCTGGGGCGGCGACGGCAATAAAAAGATCGACTGGCCGCTCCGGGTGGCCGGAATCGCGATCGACATGAATCGGGAGACGCCCGGCGACAGGCGGATTCTGCTTGATTCGCTGGCGTGCCGTCCCTCCGGCGAACACGCCGCGATTTCGCTGCGGACCGGGCACCGGCTGAATCTGCTGCTGCCGGAGCGGAAAACACCGCCGGAACTGGTGATCCGCAACACGGGCCTGGAGCCGCTGGAACTGACCGGGACTTTGACCATTTCCGACGCGGGCGACGGCATCCGCACGGAACCGGTCTCCTGCGGGATAACCCCGGGCGGCGAGGCGATGCTGCCGCTGCCGGGCGATTACATGCAGCAGGGCTGGTGGAAGGTCGATTACCGGCTCAAGGGCGCTTCCGGCAAAGAGTTTGCCGGGACGCACCGCTTCGTGCGGATGAATCCGGCCGGGCCGACGTCGGAACGGGCGCAGGAGTTCCTGTTCGGCCTCTGCGGCCATCCCGAACGGTTCTCGCCGGAGGAAGCCGAGCTGGAGGCGCTGGCGGCCGGGCTGTGCGGTGCGAAGATCCTGCGGACGGATTTCGCGTGGGGCCGGATTCAGCCGCAGCGCGACCGGTGGAACTTTTCCGTCTACGACCGGCTGGTGGACGCGTTCGGCCGCAACGGCGTGGAACTGCAATGCCTGCTCGGCTACAGCGTGCCGTGGGCGGTGCCGGCCAGTTATAAGCCGAAGAATCCGGAGGTCAAAGGACGTCCCGGCCTGCCGGATTACGATGACTTCGCGAAGTTCGCCGGAACCGTCGCGGACCGCTACAAAGACCGGATCAGATATTTTGAAATCTGGAACGAACCCGACCTCATAGGCTTCGCCAACTTCTCCGCCGAATCCTATATGGAGCTGCTGCGGCGCGGTTACGGCGCAGTCAAAAAAGCCGCCCCGGAGGCGAAAGTGATGAATGGCGGCATCGCCGCCGTGCATACCAACAACAGCGGCCGCCCGAACCACAACAACGGACTGTTCGAACTGCTGCTGGCAGATGGCGGAAAGCATTTCGACCTCTTTGCATTTCACGGACACGGCGCATTCAAGCCCTATGTCGGCCAGCTTCGGGAGTTGCGCAAATACGGCCTGACCGGTCCCGGCGCACCCCGGCCGTGGTACTCCAACGAAACCGCGGAAAGTTCCGCCGCGATCGGCGAACGCAAACAGGCCGCCAGCGTATTCAAGAAGCTGCTGTACGCGTGGGCCAACGGCGCGATGGGCTACAACTGGTATCTGCTGCGCGAAAAGAATTACTATCCGCTCGGCCACCACGAACGCCACTTCGGGCTGATCACCGCCGAATTCGAGCCGAAACCGGCTTATGTGACCTACAATATGCTCGCGAATACCTACAAAGGCGGGAAGTTCCTGCGGACAGTCGACCTCGCCCCCGGCGTCTACGGCTGCCTGTTTGAAAATCCGGCCGGACAGGGGCTGCTCGCGTTGTGGAATGAGGGCACGGCGCGGACGGTGCTGCTCGCCGGTCTTCCCGCCGGAACCACCCGGATCGACCTTTTCGGCAACGAACAGCCGCTGCCGGTGCGGGACGGGATGGCTTATCTCAGGATTTCGGAACAGCCCTTCACGCTCCGGATGCCGGAGGTTCCGGAGGAAAAAATCCGGATCGGCGGCGAGGTATTGACCGGCAGGCTGCCGCAGCAGCTGGCGGTGCCGTCCGGCGGAACCGGCGAACTGGCGCTGCAGCTCGCCAATCCGCTGTCGCGGCCGCTGGCGCTGGAAATACGCGCGGCCGCGCCGGAACACCTCACCGTGGCTCCGGCGGCCCATGCCGTCACGCTTCCCGCCAAAGGAGACGCAACGGTGCGGCTTCGCCTGACGGCGGACCGGGAATTCAAGGCGACTCCGACCGCTCCGGCACTGCTCCGTTTTTCGGTCACTCCCGCCGGTCTGTCCCCTGAAACGATTACATTACCGGTGGTGAACCGGCTTCCCGAAGGAGAACCGCTGTTCCGGCTGGGGAAAGCGGAGCAGTACCACTCCTTCGTCGAAAGCGCCCCCGGCAACGAACCGCTGTATTGGAAGGGGCCGGAGGACCTCGGCGCGAACGTGTTTCTGTCTTGTGAGGGAAAGCATCTGCTGCTTCGCGCGGAGGTGCGCGACGACGTGCATGTGCAGCCGTACCGGGGAAGCGATGTGTGGCAGGGCGACGGCATCCAGTTCGCGCTGCGGCTGCCGGGACAGGATAAGCTCTGGAAGTTCGGCCTGACCCGGCTCGCCGACGGCAAACCGGAGGTATACTGCTGGAGCCGTCCCGCCGGTTTCTCCGGCACGGTTTCGTCGATCCGGCTTGAAACCGCCCGCGACGAAGTGAAAAAGACGACCGTCTACCGGGCCGAAATTCCATTCCACGCCATCGGGATGACGCCGGAAAACGCGGCGAACGGCTTCCGCTTCAACCTGATCGTCAACGACAACGACGGCAATTTGCGTGAGGGCTTCCTCGCCGCGGCTCCCGGCCTCGGCGTCGGAGACGACGAAGCGGCCTGGCCGATCGTGAATCTGCGCTGAACTTCAAGCAGCCGTTCCGATATTCGCGCCCCTTTGCAAAGGGGCGCGCTTTTTTTGCCGACTGATCGGAAATGTTTCGGATTATTTGATCGATCCCGCCGATTTTCCAAAGGGGAAAGGTTGATTTTCAATAAGAAAAGATTATTTTATAAATATGATTTATGAATGGTGAAACGGAGGAGTCAGGTCATGCGGATAACCGGAACGTCGCCGATGGTCAAGGAGTGCAACGTGAACCTCGTGAAGTGGTTCCTGCTGGATCACGGCGCCGCGACCAAACCGGAAATCGCGCAGCTGACCGGAATCAGTCTGATGACGGTCGGCAAGATCGTCAATGAAATGTGCGAGCAGGGAGCCCTGACCCGGCTCGGGACGCAGGAGTCGGCGCTCGGCCGCAAAGCGGAGCAGTTCGCGGTGAATCCGGCGTTCGGCAGTTCGGTCGGCATGCGTTTTCTGGTGGACCGGATCGACGTGGTGGGCGCGGACCTGCTCGGCGAAGTCAAGTTCCAGCACACCTTCCCGATGCCGGAGGGATACGGATTCGACCGGCTCGTGGAGATCCGCGATTTCTGCCGCCAGCGGCTGCCGAAGATTCAGGCGGTGGCGGTGGGCTTTCCGGCTCCGGTGTTCGAAGGGCGGCTGCACAGCGGGCACCTGCTCCAGTTCAAGGATGTGGATGTCCAGCATGGGTTGGACGAGGTGTGGGAGCAGCCGGTCCTGATCGGCCGCGATCTGAACATCACTTCGATCGGATTCGCGCGCGGCAGTCTCACGCCGGTTTCAGGCGACCTGCCGAAAGTGCAGGATCTGGCCTATATGCTGCTGTCGGAGGCCGGTTACGGGGCCGGTTTCCTGGCGGGAGGCCGGGTGGTCCGCGGGTTCTCCTATTTTGCCGGGGAGATCGGGCGGCTGCCGCTGGCCAACGGCGAATACCTGCGGCAGTTCATCGACTCCGGGGTCAGCGACGACGAATATGTGCGCGTGATCAGCCAGATGGTGGCCGCGGTCACCTGTGTGGTGAATCCGGCGATGGTGGTGTTTACGGGTGATTCGGTGCGCCCCGCCCTGCTGGAGCGGATCGGTGAACGGCTCCGGGAACGGGTTTCGTTTAACTGGGAAGGACAGCGCAACGTCTGCCCCGAACTGATTTATGAAGAAGACATCTGGCCGAGCTATCGGGCCGGACTGGTATATCTCGCGACCCGGCAGATTCATTCCGGGGTCTGCATGGTCGAGGAGAGTTTTTAAAAATATTCTTGGGCCGGATTCTCGTCGGGGGGACCGGGAGAAACCGGAGTGTACGCTTTCGTGCCGGTGAAAGCATGGACACAAACAAAAACAGGCAACATCATGAAAAAAAATCTCTGGAATTTTTTTCTGACCGCCGCTTATGTGAATAAGGGCGGCAGCAGCTTCACGATGTTCGGCTTTTGAGCCGAAGCGTGAATGTCGGCAATACGGCCCGGTCGTTGATCCGACCGGGCCGTTCCTTTTCCGGGCTCAGCGCCCAAGCGCCCTCCCCTCGCCCGGAATCACTCCGAAAAAGTGACTTTGCCGATCGCCAGTTCTCCGGCTCCGCTGCCCGCGGGATAATCCACCGAGAAACCGATCAGGCGAACCGGGAAATCGAGCTGGTGATTCTTATCGCCGCCCCAGTGCCCCACCTTCCGGACATCAGTCGGATTGATCCGGAGCGCGACGACATTCCAGCCGGGCTTGAGTCCGGTGATCGGAAGCGGATACTGGAAGGTCTCTCCCGACTTGTCCGCAAGACGAAGATTGACCCGGCCCACCTTGCTGCTTTCCGGAATCATCAATTCCACCTCGAACCTGCCGCTCACAAACTCCGGAAGCACCGGAAGCTGGGGAGCAAAGGAAAATTCCAACCATTTTGCCGCCGCCGCGTCCCATTTCACCTGATACGCAGACTTCTCCTCCACCGTCGTCACCTCCGCCGACTGCTGCCGCTTCGCGCCGTCATGAATCCGCACTTTGGCAACGGCGGGATCGACGATCAGCTTGCCGATTTTCACCTCCGGCAACAGTTCGGCCTTGCCGAGCCAAAGCTTTCCGTCGCCGTCCTTACGGTTGAAATCGACCGACATTCCGGTCACGCGGGCGGGAAAATCGATCTTCTTATTCTTATTACCGCCCCAGCTGCCGCCGGCTGACGCGGGAGTGATCACAGCTTCCAGCGTCTGGCGGCCGGGCTTCAGTTCCCTGACCGGCAGCGGATATTGCAGCGTTTCGCCGGTAGAATCGGTAATACGCAGATTCAGCTTGCCGACTGCCGTGTTTTCCGGCCAGTAGAGGTCGAGCTTCAGGACGGCGCTGTCGAACTCCGGCAGGTTCACCGGCTTGTCCACCGTGAATTCCAGATAGTTGGCGGCAGAGTTGTTCCAGGTCAATGCGAGCATCGGCGTCCCGTCCGGAGCCTGGCCGGGAGCCACGGACTGCTGTCGGAGCTCAGACTGGTTGACGCGCGTTTTCTGCGCGGAATCCAGAACGGGAAGCGCCATGCCGACGGAGGGAAGCAGCAAAGCTGCAAACAGAAGTGAACGGTTCATTTCAGAAACTCCTTTCCATGTTTTCGGGGTACACCGGCAATATAGCGCCGCAAAGGAGTTCCGTCAAGAAACAGGCGCGAAAAAACGCCGTATCGCGATTTTCACGATACGGCGTTGAAGATACTGCCGGAAAGCCCTTACAGAGCCTTGAGCATGTTGAGCAGCACACCCGCGGCGACCGCCGAACCGATCACGCCGGCCACGTTCGGCCCCATCGCGTGCATCAGCAGGAAGTTCTGCGGGTTGGCCTCAAGACCGACCTTGTTGGCCACGCGGGCCGCCATCGGAACCGCGGAGACGCCGGCCGCACCGATCAGCGGGTTGATCTTCTCCTTGCTGAACACATTCATGATCTTCGCAAAGATCACGCCCGCAGCGGTGCCGATGCTGAACGCGATTGCGCCGAGCACCAGAATGCCGAGGGTCTGCAGCGACAGGAACTGGTCCGCCGACAGCTTGGAGCCGACCGCGAGGCCGAGGAAGATGGTCACGATGTTGATCAGCGCATTCTGGGCAGTCTGGTTCAGACGCTCAACCACGCCGCACTCACGCATCAGGTTGCCGAACATCAGCATACCGATCAGCGGAGCCGCATCGGGCAGCAGAAACGCGCACAGCAGCGTGATCAGCAGCGGGAAGCAGATCTTCTCCAGCTTGCCGACATGGCGGAGCTGGCTCATCTTGATCTGGCGCTCCGCCTTGGTGGTGAAGAGCTTCATGATCGGCGGCTGAATGATCGGCACCAGAGCCATGTAGCTGTAGGCCGCCACCGCGACCGCGCCGAGCAGTTTCGGCGACAGCTTGCTGGTCAGGTAGATCGAGGTCGGGCCGTCGGCGCCGCCGATGATGCCGATACTGGCCGCTTCCTTGAAGTGGAAGTCGATCCCCGGAATCACCATGGTCAGCAGCAGCGCGCCCAACAGCGCGGAGAAGATGCCGAACTGGGCCGCGCCGCCGAGCAGCGCGGTCTTCGGATTCGCCAGCAGCGGCCCGAAGTCGGTCATCGCGCCGACGCCCATGAAGATCAGCAGCGGGAACACGCCGGATTCGATGCCGACGTTGTAGATCATGCCCTGGATGCCGTCCGGGCCGGAGATGCCGGCCAGCGGAATGTTCGCGAGCAGCGCGCCGAAGCCGATCGGCAGCAGCAGCAGCGGCTCGAACTCCTTCACGATCGCCAGATAGATCAGCACCAGCGCGACGAACATCATCAGCAACCGGCCGAGACCGAGAATCCAAGTCTGGCTGAAATCGCAGGTGGTCTGGCGGATCAGGTCGTAGATGCCGGTGCTCTGCCACAGCCCCCTGAGGCCTTCGCCCCAGCCCGGCAGCGTGCCGGATTCGACCGTCGCGTTGTTCTGGGAGTCATGGACGATCTCGGTCGGCAGGAAGCAGCCGAGCACCATGCCCTTTTCCAGCGTCGCCGCATTGACCAAGCCCGGATTCAGCTTCACAACCTTCACCGCATCGGTGATCTTCAGCTTGCCCTTGCTGCGTCCGCCGGGCAGGATGGTCATCGATTCGCGGCCCGGCAGCAGTTTCTGCTTTTCCGCGATATTCAGCGAATAGACGGTCGCCGGCTTTTCCCAGATATAGACGAGATATTTGGCGCCGTCGACGTCTTCGTACCAGCCGAACAATTCGTCGCTGGCGACTTTATCCAGCTTGGCGGTGGGCGGCAGAACCAGCCCGGACGCTTTCGCCGCCGCAGTCTTGAGCGCGGCCACAGCCGGTTCGGCATTGGCCGGCACCGTCACCTGCGGCTCCGTCGCAGCCATCACCATGCCCGACAGGAGCACGGCGCAGGCCGCAAAGAAGAGTTTGAACTTCTGCATTTGTCTTACTTCTCCTCGATCATCGCGAGGGTGTCGCCGGCGGCCACGACCTGGCTGGCGGAGACGTTGATTTCGCGAACGATACCGGCCTTGGCGGCCTTGATTTCGGTTTCCATCTTCATCGCTTCGATCACCAGCACCACGTCGCCTTCCGCGACTTCGGTGCCGACCTCGGCGACGACCTTGACCACGGTGCCCGGAAGCGGAGCGGCCAGCGGAGTCAGCGCGCCGTTGCCCGCCGGAGCGGCAGCGGCGGCCGGAGCAGCCGCGCCTTCGGCGACCTTGACCGTGAAGCTCTTGCCGTTGACGGTCGCGGTGTAGGCGTCGCCGGCGGCGTTGAGCTGGACCGCGACGGCCTTGCCGTCGATGGTGGCGGTGTAGGCGCCGCCCTTGGCGTCGGCCTTCTTCGCCGGAGCCGCTTCCTTGTAGCGGATGCCCATCGGGCGGTCGCCCTTCAGGAAGTTCAGGCCCTTGTCGCCGCAGGCCGCGACGATGAAGATATTCTCATCAGTGACCGGGAGACCGGCCTTTTCGAGAAGTTCGGTGTTGTATTTGACGCCGAGCTGCGGATTGGCGTCATTGATTTCGACCACGGACTTGGTGGTCGGCTCAAGGCCGAGCTGCTCCTGCGCCCACTTCACGACGGTCGGATCCGGCGGAACCGGGGTCTTGCCGAAGTAGCCGAGCACCATCTTGCCGTAGCCCTTCGGGTCCATCTTCCAGGAACCGTCGGCATTCTTGCCCTGCACCGCGTTGCGGAACGCCTGCTGGAAGTAGAACTGAGAAACCGGGGTCACGGAGGTGCCGAAACCGCCCTTGGCGACCACTTCGCGCATCTCGTCGATGCAGGCGTCGTACTTGTCGAGGCAGTTGTTGTCGCGCATCATCTGGGTGTTCGCGGTCAGCGCGCCGCCCGGCATCGGGCTGAAGATGATCTTCGGGGAAACCTGCATGGATTCCGGCGGCATGAAATACTTGTCCATGCACTTTTCAAAGATCTTCTCGACTTCGAGGATCTTCTCCGGATCGATGTCGAGGGTGTATTCGGTGCCGCGCAGACGCTGGTACATCACCAGGATGTCCGCTTCGCAGGTGCCGCCCGAAAGCGGGCTCATCGCGAGGTCGATCACATCCGCGCCGGCTTCGATCGCCGCCATGTTGCAGCTGACCGCCATGCCCGCGGTGTCATGGGTGTGGAACTGGATTTCCTTGTCGCTGCCGAGCATCGCGCGGGCCTGCTTGATCGTATCGTAGACGGTCTGCGGAGTCGAGGTGCCGGAGGCATCCTTGAACGCGAGGCTGTCGAACGGGATGCCGCTGTCGAGGATCTCCTGCAGGCGGTCCGTGTAGAATTTCGGGGTATGCGCGTAGGCTTCCTTGAGGTTCGGGGCCAGCCCCATCATCGTGACGGTGATCTGATGCTTCAGGCCGTGTTTGGCGATCGCCCGGCCGGAGACGTCGAGGTTGCGCACGTCATTGAGCGCGTCGAAGTTGCGGATCGTGGTGATGCCGTGCTTCTTGAAGAGCTTGGCGTGCAGGTCGATGATGTCGCTGGACTGGCTGGAGAGGCCGACCACGTTCACGCCGCGGGCGAGAGTCTGCAAATTCACATCCGGACCGACGGTCTTGCGCCACAGGTCCATCATTTCGAACGCATCTTCCTGGCAGTAGAAATAGAGCGCCTGGAAACGGGCGCCGCCGCCGATTTCGATATGGTTGATGCCGGCTTTCACCGCCGCTTCCAGAGCGGGCAGGAAATCTTCGGTTTTGACGCGGGCGCCGAGGCAGGACTGGAAGCCGTCGCGAAACGAGCAATCCATGAATTTGATTTTCTTCATCTTAGACAGTCTCTTCTATATGGTTGGATTAAACTTGAGGCAAATTATTTGTTGCGAACCATCTCCACAGCCGCCGCGGCGATCGCCGCCAACTGTGCGTCATCCCCGCCGGCCGCCGCCTTCGGCTTGGCCGGAGCCTTCGGAGCCGGCTCGAAAGCGGCGGCGAAGGGGGCGAGGATTTTCTGCATCAGATTCATTGCGATGATCATCACCACGAGGAAGACGAATACCATCCCCATGCCGAAGACCAACAGTTTGAGTCCGCCCAGAATCAACTCTGCGTTGCTCATAACGTTTCCCTTTTTTGTTGTTGGTAACTCAGGACTTCAATCTATTTTACGTTTGTTCCGAACGCGTTCCCAGTCCACCGAGGCGCGGTCGATTTTGACATCTCCGCAGGTGAAAACCCGAAGCGATCCCGCCTCCTCCAGCACCATCCCGCCATCCGGCAGGATATCACGGAAGATCCCGGTGTGACTTTTCCCCTGCGGATCGGTCACCGAGATCGTTTCACCCACCAGCCGGTTCTCGCTTTTCCACTCAAAAAGAAGCCCGGCCGCACATTTTGGATAAGTAATATAATATCGAATCAGGATTTCTGCCAGTTTTTTCAGTAAAATTTCGACGTTAAATTCATTTTTCGTTGCAAAAAGCAAGGATGTCGCCGGCTGATCGATGGTTTCGAGCAGTGAACCGGGCAGATTCACGTTGATGCCGATCCCGGAAACAACCCCGGTCACGTGCCCCTGCTCGATCCGGGCGCTCTCACTGAGGATTCCGGCGATCTTGCGCTCCTCCACGTAGACGTCGTTCGGCCATTTCAGAAAGGCGTTGATGCCGGGAGCCGCTTCCCGCAGACAGTTGAGCGCGCCGACTCCCAGCAGCGCCCCGGCGTGAAATCCGTCGACCAGGCGCTTCATCACCATCGTGCACAAAATGCAGCTTCCGGGCGGAGCGTTCCAGCGCCGCCCCCGGCGGCCGCGCCCGGCGGTCTGGCTGCGGGCCGCGACGATCGCGCCGTCGGGCAGTTCATCGAAGTGGTTCCGCGCGTAGGTGTTGGTCGAATCGACCTCATCCAACATCAGAATATAAGGTTCCGGCATGGAGTGCCTCACTCGTTTCAAAGGTTATAAAAAAGCCGCCGTGAAAACGGCGGCAACAGAAAACCGAACGGACAATCCCGTTACACGCGGCTGTCCCCGGCGATCTCCTTGTTCTGGAAGATCGCGACGGCCCACATCGAGCAGACCGATACGTAAATCACCATATAGATGGCGGCATTGATCACGTAGCTGTCGGGGATCGGCCGGTTCACCGCGACCGCGTCCGCCAGCCAGAAATACTGCCAGTTCGGCAGAATCGCATACAGCACGCCGAAAACCAGATTCAGCGCATCCGAATCGGTCTGGCGCTGGAACAGATAGCTGGAAATCAGCCCGAGGAAGAACACCACCGAGCAGACGCACAGATTTGCGACGATATCCAGCCGGGTCGCGAACACCACCGCCAGCGTCGACATCGCGATCACCGCGAAGTTGATCAGGATCAGCGCTTTTCCGAGATCGGCCAGCGCCAGCGTCGGCTCCGGCTTCGCCATCAGGCAGTAGACCGCAAACACCGGAACCAGCAGCGTCAGCGCGTAGCTGGCGATTTCAGAGAACGAACTGCCCTTCCAGAAGTTCGCGACCATGCCGACCACGCATCCGGCCGCCAGCAGCGCGAGATAGATGTAGTAGATTCCCATATCCATCCGGAACTGGTCGGTCGCGACATAGACCGAAATCACCGCGGCGAAATTGCAGACGGCGGCGAACAGCGTCACCGCCAGCGCGATCCCGATGATCTTGCCGAACACGAACGTCCAGCGGTACACCGGTTTGGAGAGCAGCAGCAGCACGGTGCCGTTGCGCATCTCGCGCGCCACCGTGTGGCTGGCGCAGAGCACCCCGGCGACCAGGCCGAAGATCAGGCTGGTCGCCATCGAACTGTCGACCACCAGCTTCAGTTGTTCGGAAAAAACGAAAAGGGCGGCCGACGGATAGTGTCCGATCAGCACCAGCGCCGCGAACAGCATCAGAAAAAAGATGGGTTCGCGCACCGATTCCTTAAAGGTATTGCTCGTGATTTTGAAGAAATTGAACATCGGCCCTCTCCGGTTTCGCCGGCTTACTTTTCAGCGGGAACTTCTTCCACCGGAGCCGCTTCGACCACGTCATCGGCGGCGGGGGCGGCTTCCACGGCGAAATCCTCCGGAGCCTGCTCCTCCATCACCTCTTTGGCCGGCATCTGCTGCTTCGGCTTGCTGATCGGGCGGTAGATTTTGCCCTTGTCGAGCATGGTTTCACGCAGTTTGCGGTAGTTGCGGTCGAGGTTGCTCAGGTGCAGCAGGTCGGTCAGTTCTTCAGCGGAGCGGTTCCAATCGACCGAATCCACCCGGATCACCGGAATCGTGCGGTCAAGCATCGCGATGTATTTCGGCTGCACATACGCGTCGTTGCCCAGCACGATGATCCGGCGCGGATTCAGGAAACGGACGAAATCGTTGAACTTATCCTCCCGGATCTGCAGCGAATTGCTCTTCGGCGGGCAGAAGATGATCCGGGTATCGCCGGAATCCTGCGGCGGCAGCAGCAGATAGGGCTGGCGGCTCTCATACTGGATCAGTTCAGCCAGCAGCCGGGGACTTTTATAGTTACCGGTAATCACCAGGGTCTGCACCTCGCGTTTCGGACCGTTGGCAAACCACGGCACCGCCGCAAACGTCGCGGACGTGAACACCACCGCCAGCAGCAGGAGAACGAACTTCACCGGTTTCAAACTACGCATTTTCTGCACCTCGCACTCTTCTTATCATTGAATTTATCAGGGAATTCCATACAACTGTAATTAAATATAACCGTATTCAAAGCAATTGCAAAGGAATTTTTCCGCTTTTTGATTTTTCTTTTATCACCGGGACAGCCGAATCGTCAATTTTACGGACAAAACGCCCTGCCCCACACCTTAATTTAATTAATAGAAAGAGAGAAGCCATGTCGCACTAAGACCATACCAAACACCGGCACCTTACCAGTGCGGAGTATCACCGATAGACAATAACCCGGTTTTGAGATTTTTGCTATGCAAAAATCTCAAAACCGTACCCGGCGCCGGCACCTTGCCGGTCGGGGGGACCG